>ERZ1673700.342-NODE-342-length-63375-cov-24.160155_pt1 | contig 63375 bp, 93 predicted proteins | sample MGYA00580230_ERZ1673700 | MGnify/ENA primary metagenome ERZ1673700 (study PRJEB41218, sample SAMN15661782) | gut metagenome | host: Homo sapiens | place: Canada: London | collected 2015-08-20/2019-03-30 | study: EMG produced TPA metagenomics assembly of...
GACGCCTCTCGTTCCGTCGGAACTGAGCATACTGGCAGTGAAGTTAAACCTAAAAGTTTTAATCAGGTATGGGTAGTTCAAGCTTTCGGAGTAATCACTAATGCAAGTTCTCTTGATATCTCTGTTTTAGAACAACAAATACAACAAATTACAGATTATAGTAATTATGAAGTTTCGTGTATTAAGAATAATCCAGTTTATTACAATAGAGATCAATTATTTTATTCTAATAAAACAAATATCACAATTCCAAAAAATCTAAAAATAAACATTGATGGAAAATGTTATATAAGTACCATTAATAAAGTTCTTCAATTATCCACTGTAGATACTCCTCAAAATTTAGCCGGGAAAGATGTTTACATTTATGCTTGTAAACCTCAAAATATTTCTTCTACAGAGCCGATTTTCGTTTTGTCTTTAAATAGTACAGTGCCCACAGGTTATACTGCAAGTTCTAGCCGTAAAATAGGTGGATTTCACTGTTTATGTGCCGATGTTGGTACAATAAATGGACATACTTTATCCAGATATGTTACTGGAGATATTTTACCTGCATCGATTTGGGATTTATTACACAGACCTAAAGGAGATTCAGAGGGACTTGCTTATGATGAAGTTTCTGAATGTTGGTTAAGTATTTATCAATTAAGTTGGGACGGTACTAAATTAGTCAGTGTTTATAATGGAGTTATTGCAGATGGTGCTTCAACTAAAAAGTGGCATGGTGAAGCTTTTATTGAACAATTAATGAATCAAAAAATGCGATTACCTTGGCGACACGAATTTCAGATGGCGGCAAAAGGAAGTAATGAAGGAACATCAATTAAGAATGCAGTAGATCCTAATACTACAGGTGGTCATGTAGATAGTAACAATAGAAGAATGATTAGTAATATTGGATTAGAAGATTGTTGTGGCTGTTCTTGGCAATGGGCTATGGATTTAGGCTTTGCAGGGGGATCAGTGTGGAAGGATTCTGTTTATGATTCCAGCGTTGATTCTCAAGGATATGGTCAGTCTTATGGTACTTTATATCGTTTGCTATTGGGCGCTAGCTGGTATCACGGTTCGTCTTGCGGTTCTCGTTCTGTCTATTGTGATCTTGGCTCGTCTGCTGTCAATTCCGATTGCTCTGCGCGCGCTGCGTCGGAGCCGAGGGTTGTCACGAATTTAAACTAATGACCGAGGGAACTATTTTACGAGGAAAACGGTGGCTAGTATGAAATACTAGCCAAAGCTAACTTTTTAGTGTATAATATTAATTAGGTTAATGTATTTTTCAGTAGCTGGCGGTTTTTTCGGTTTTGCTATTGGGCGCTAACTGGAATAACAGTTCGTCTTGCGGTTCTCGTTCTGTCAATTGTAATAATGGCTCGTCTAATGTCAATTCCAATTACTCTGCACGCAGTACGTCGGATACGGGGAAAATTAGCAGGTGCGGCTAACCCTCGGCTGATACATTGACCTTGCTGAAAAGCAAAATACGAAAAAGGGTGAAGCAGTGGTTAGTAGTTAATTCGAACGTCATTGCTTCAATTTTTAATAATGAAAAGACATAATAATTTATTTGACAAAATTGTAGACAAAGATAATCTTTTATTAGCGTATAAAAAAGCTAAAAAACATAAAAGCTGGCAACAAAAAGTTATTCGTGTTGAAAAAGATTTGGATAATTTAATTGAAGAATTAAGATTAAGTCTAATTAATGGTACTTACAAAACAGCTGAATACAGAACAAAGAAAATTTATGAACCAAAAGAAAGAACAATTTATGTACTTCCATTTTATCCAGATCGCATTGTTCATCACGCTATAATGAATATTTTAGAACCTATATGGGATAACCTTTTTATTTCTGATAGTTATGCTTGTAGAAAGAATAAAGGTCAACATAAAGGAAGTCAAAAATGTATGGAATTTGTTCGTAAAAATAAGTATTGTTTAAAATGTGATATTAGTAAATTTTATCCATCTATAAATCATGAAATATTAAAATTAATTATTCGTAAGAAAATAAAATGTAAACGCACTTTAAATTTATTAGATACCATTATTGATAGTATTGATGGAGAAACAAATATTCCTATTGGTAATTATCTTAGTCAATGGTTTGGAAATTTATATTTAAACGAATTAGATATGTTTATGAAACATGATAATAAAATTAAATGTTATATTCGTTATTGTGATGATTTTCTTTTATTTTCTAATGATAAAGTTTTATTAAAAGAAATGGCTATTAAAATCAAAGATTATGTTGAAAATATTTTAAAATTAAGATTAAGTAAATGTAATTTATTCCCGACTTCTCAGGGAATAGATTTTTTAGGTTATAGGCATTTTTCGTCTGGATATATTCTTGTTCGTAAAACTACAGCTAAAAGAATGAAGAAAAGAATCCGGAGATTAAAATGGGAATTGGCTAAAAAGAAAATTACTAATGATAGAGCTTTATCTGTTATTGGAAGTATTTCAGGCTGGTTAAAATGGGCTAATACATATAACCTTCAAATTTCCTTACAACTAAATGAATTAAAAGAATCTATAGGAGGTTCTGTTAATGAACAAATTTAGTGATTTTGCCGAAGAAAATTTATCGGCGAAAAGATTAAAATATCGAAAGTGTTGAATAAAGAAATTAAAGTTTTAGCTTTTCAAGTTAAGAAAAGTAAAATTGAAAAAGATGGTTTTTATATTCAAATGCAAATAGAAGTAGATGATGAAAGAAAAGTCTTATTTACTAATTCAAGTGTATTAAAAGACCAACTTGAAAAGTATAAAGATAACCTTCCATTTATCACTACTATTATCCAACCAAAGAAATATTTTTCATTTAGTTAGGAGGATTATTATGTATGGTTATCCAAAAGCACTAAAAACAAAAGAAGATTATGAATATGTTCGTAATTATTTTCCAAAAGAACTTTGGAAACAAGATTTTCAAGCTTTATTAGATACTCAATATGATTGGTTTTTTATTGATAAACTATTAAAAAATGAAGAAGTTGTTTTAAAGAAAAATCAAAGAATTGAGTATAATGAAGAATTAGATGAAAGATACTTATACGAATATAAGTATAATCCTAATTGTAAATTAGCTACTATTGGTTATTCAGAAGAAGAAGTACAATCAATTTTACAGGAGGATTAATCATGTCAAGTGTAAAAATTTATGATGGCGAAAAATTTGTAAACTTTAACATATCAAATAGTATTGAATTACCTGTAGGAACAGATTTAAGTCAAATTGGAATAACTAAAGGTACTGAAACATTAAAGGCTATTGGAAAAGCTTTGCCTGATAATTCAATGCTTATATATTCAATATTTCCAGAATCGGGACACAATAATGTTGAATATCCATATGTATCAGGTCAATTTAGAATCATTAAGTCTAAAAATTATTGTTCTTTATATTTTCAGACTGATTTTGGACGTTCTTATGAAAAATACTTTGATGACCGTGATAGTTATTATGTTGAAAATGAATGGAAAAGAATTGCAGATAATAATAAATTAAGTGTTCCTTCTGATATAAGAATCCCTATCCATTTAGTTAATCAAGGTGACTCTTATACTCCTGATTGTGATGGTTTAATATGGGCAAAGAAATTGGGAACTGATTCTGGAGCATATATGATAATAGCTGATACTCCAGAAATAGAAAATTCTACTTTTGGTCAAGTATTATATGATGATTATGGTGGACAATACGTTTATAATATTCAAGGTTGTTGTACTTTAGCAAAAAATCAAACTATGTATTTCTTTTGGTCATACAATGCGATAGTTAATTTTATACCTTTTAAAAATAACAATTCTACTTTATACGGTGAAGATTATAGAATATATGTTAAAGTTACTGATGCTGACGGAAATATTCTTAAAGGTGCAAACGTATCTATTTTGAATAATGATCAAGTATCGGTATATAATAACATTACATATGGAGATGGTCGTAATTTTATTTTAAAAAAATATATTAATGTATTAAAAAATTTATCTTCATTTATAGTAAAAGTTACTTATAATGGCAAAGAAAATAGTATTTCATATGAATGGTCAAAGATTGATGAAAATAAGATTAATGAAATAACAGTATCGCTTCCTCTCTCTCTGAATTAAAAATAATAAATAATATTGAGCTCATAGTTACTTCTTTCGATCCAATAAATAAACAATTTTCTGTAAATTTATCTAATGGTTTTCCTTTGCCATAAGCTTGACAACATTTATTAAATTTTATATAATGGAGGTATAGTAAAGATGAAAGATAAAATATTAGCTTGGATGAAAAAGTTATATGGTAAAATACCAAACGCTATAGGCAACAAGTATATTAAACTAATGGTTTGGTATATGATATGCGTATATCTCGGCTTTACTATTTTATTTATTTATGGTTGGTTTTATAACCTGTTTAAACAAAATATAGCAGATTTACCAATTATTATTTCATTCTTTACTGTATTTGTTGGAGCATCAACAGTTGCCGCAATTAGTTTTCTTTTGCAGTTATTTGTTGATAAAAACAACAATAGTATCCCCGATATTTTAGAAAGAAAGGAGAATGAAAAAAATGACAGTAAATGAATTAATTGCTTTAGCTAAAAGAGCAAAAGGTCAAATTAATCGTATTTATTTACATCATACTGGCGGATTGTATAAACAAAATTGGATTGAAGAAAAAGATTATCACATTTGTATTGAAGGCGATGGAACGATTCGTGTAAATGGTGAACTAACAGATTTCAAAGAGCACACATGGCATCGTAATACAAATGCGATCGGAATAGCGATTTGTTGTGCATACAGAGCTAATCCAATTAGTAAAACTGAAGTTGATTGGAATGGTTATCCGCCTCTACCTATCCAAATCAATCAAATGGCTGAAGTTGTTGCTATTTTAGCATCTGTATTAGATATTCCAATTGATAAAGAACATATTATGACCCATGCAGAAGCGGCTGATATTGACGGTTATGGCTATGGGAGTGGAGATCCGGAAACACGTTGGGATTTATTAGTTGTTGATGATCCTGGCACAGGTCAAAAAAATTGTCCTGGTGGTGATGTGATTAGGGGTCTTGCAATTTGGAAGCAAAATAATTAAGAAGGTACTAAAAATGGAATCTATCAAATCATTGTGGAATAAGATTAAGGCTGTCTTTAATCGTTATCCGAAATTAATTTGCTTTGCTATTGGTTTTGCTTGTGGGGTTTATCACTCTTGGATGAAGTTATAAATGAAAAAAAAACTGATTTTATCATTTGTTTTGTGTGGCTTATTATTGGGTTTTGTATCGGTTGCTTCTGCATCGGAATATTATTTAGTTCCAGTGGAAAAATACGAGAAACAGGAACAATTAGCAGCGGAAGCAATGTCCCTCAATCAACAATTGATAAACAAGATTCAGATATTAAAGTCACAGAACAAGGAATTAGACAGCAAATTGAAGAAATCCAATCAGTTAATAATAACATTGGAAAATCAGCAGAAGATGTTGAAGGACTCTTACAGCAGCAAAATCGCATACTTAGAGAATTGCAATCAAGTTTTAGAGAAGGAGTCCAAAGAGTACAAAAAGAAGATTAAGAAGCAAAAGCTTGAAAATACTCTTTTGTATAGCGGGCTGGCTATCCTAATAGTTAAAGCAATAACTTAGGAGGATCTGATGAATAATCCTGAAGAACATACAAAACTTGATCAATATGAGGATCTGATGAATAATCCTGAAGAACATACAAAACTTGATCAATATTTAGAGCGTCTAATGAAAAAACAGGACGAGATTGATGAAAAGGCAAAAAATGCTCAAATTTATAGAGATTATAATGTAAAGCTTTTAGGTCTTTTAAAAATCATGGTCGTTGGATTTTTATGCTGTATTTTTTTATGCGCTTGTGCAATAGGAATCTCTTCGGTACTTATTGCTAAAGAATACTTTACTTATGAACAGGGTATTGTCAGAACTGTTACTGAAGATTCTGATACTATTTCCGGCTCTGGAAGCAGTGTTATTATGAACAGACGTAACGGAGCAACAATAAATGGAAAATAGAGTAAATTATGAAAAATTAAACGCAGAAGTTCAAAATCTGACTCGTAGAATGGATCAGATGGAGAAAAGAGCATCCATGTATGAAGAACAATTCCGTGAAACCTCGAAAACTGTGCAATCAATAGATTTTAACGTCAATAATTTATTAAAATTATTCGACAAACTTGAATTAAGAATGTCTAACGATCAGGAGATATTACATAAAAGAATAGGTTCTTTAAAACAGGATTTTGAAGATTATCAAATGAAAGATTTAAAGAATTACTATAACTATAAAAGAGTTATAGTAAACACTGTTCTAACTCTAATTATCGGAGGACTTTTTGGTGGAGTTGTTACAGCCTGGAGAGTCTTCAAGATTAATGGTTGAATCAGATTTTAATAAAAAACTTAAAACATTGTCACAAATTGCACTAAAGGTGATCATAAAAGGAACTGGCTTAAAAACGAAAAGTGAATTGCTTTTATGGAAATTTTACATAGAAGATAAAACTTATTCCGAAATAGCCGATGACTTAGGAATTGAAATATCTTCAGTTGGCAAAGCTTTATGGAATGCCAAAAAGGAATTAAAAGAAATCATTAATAATGAAAGACATTTAATTCCACAAGAAATCCAACCATATATTGAGCTCTTGTTGCAAAAACAATAGCAAGGGAATAAATAGACAAGCTCTTTACATATTTTAGGAAATATGTAAAGAGCTTGTTTTTGTTATAATAATTACAGGTAATAATCCCTGCGGGGTGTTAAAAAAGTTTAATATCGTCCAAATATGGTGGCGGTATGGGGAGGACAAATGTATGTATCCAACTAATTACATGAATCCAATGAATAATCAGCCAATGAGTCCGGATTATGGTTATAATCGTATGCAACAAGTACAGCAAATGCAACAAGCAATAAATCCTACTGTTCCGAATATGTTTGGTCAGATGAATCAAATGAATAATATGAATCAACAACAGCAAACACCATATATTTCAGCGATTCCTGTTACTTGTTTAGATGAAGCGAAAGCCGCAAGAATTTCTTTAGATGGTACTTTAAGTGTTTTTATTAATATTCAAGATGGTGAAATTTATACTAAACAATTAAACATGAATGGTTTGGCAGAATTAAAAACTTATAAATTAGTCAACCCACAAGAAAACAAGGTTGAATATATTACTTCGGATACCTTTAATGGTTTAGACCAACGTGTTCAAAATATTGAACAATTATTAGCAAGTATAGGAGGAAATAATCATGAATCCAATGCAAATGTTACAAGTATTCAACCAAATACGAGCGATGCAAAATCCTCAACAAGGAATGGAGCAAATGTTCGGAAGTAATCCAGTATTTCAACAAGCTAGAAAAATGGCTGAAGGAAAAAGCCCTGAACAAATGAAAGAAACCGTTTTAAATTTAGCTAAAACACAGGGTGTAGATATTCAGCAAATTATGGGTATGTTAAATCAATTCGGAATTAAAATTTAATAGATGCGCACTGTTAAATTTTGATTTAATAAATTAAGGGAGTGTTCAATTATGGCATTCGAAGGAGCTCAAATGGTTCCGGTTTACGACATGAATAAGTCTGACAACGCTGGTATGATGGGCGGCGGAGCTGGCTGGATGTGGGTAATTATGTTATTCTTCCTGCTTGCTTGGGGCGGCTTCGGCGGCGGTGGTTTTGGTGGTGCTGTCAATACACTGACTAACGAATTTCTTTATACCAACTTGAACAACACTTTGGATCGTGGATTCAACCAGTTGGCTAATCAAAACTTTGGTATCCAACGTGATATCTGTCAATCCACTGGTGCTATCCAAATGGGTATGTGTCAAGGATTCAATCAGACTAACGCCGCAATAGCTGAAAGTCGTTTTGCTGCTCAGCAATGCTGCTGCGAAACCAATCGTAACATTGATGCTGTTCGTGCAGAAAACTACAAAAACACTTGTGAAATCACTACTGCAATTCATGCAGAAGCTGAAGCAACTCGTGCTTTGATGACTGCAAACGTAATGCAAGAATTGCGTGATCAGTTACAGGCAGCTCAATTGCAACTTGGTAACCTTTCTCAAACTCAAAACATTATCAACGCAGTTCGTCCGTTCCCGCAGCCCGCTTATATCACTTGCAGTCCTTATACATCTGTAAATGGTTTCGGTTGTGGCAATGGTTGCGGAATTGTCTAATTAGGAGTGATTATTGTGGCTTGTAACCGCTGTGATAGATTTATTAAAAGTTCCAGCATCACAGCCAGTTCTTCTGACGTGATTATTACTATTAGTTCTGCTCTCACTCTTACAAATTTAAAACGATTCTGTCTTGTGCTTGCACAAAATCTTCCCGAAGGAGCGAATACACTACCTGTTCAAATTAGTATTGGCGGGACGACATATCCTGTTTATACAAGGACTGGTAATCTGTTAAGAGCAGATCAAATTCGTTGCCGTAGAGTATATCCGATTATCTTTGGTAATGATCCTAATCATTTCTCTTTATTATGCTGCGTACCTAATACAGTATATACACCACCTGTAGTAGTTCCGACGGAGGGTTAATATTATGTTAGATACCTTATTAAAACATCTCAAAGAGCAAAAAGATGTCGGCTTAACTAATGAAATTTTAATGGAAACCTTTAAGGAGTCCATTAAACCATTAAAATACTCTGATAGGGAAATCTATGAAGAAGTCGTTGACAAGTTGTATAAAGAGTGTTATGGAGAGCATTTCAGTGATTGGTTAGCGGAAAAGGCTGTTGAAAACTTTAAAAATGTAGACGGTACAGAAGGAGCTCACTGGACGATTGAACAAATTGATGATGTAATTCGTCAATACGGTATTAAATGTGTTGGTTTTAATCGTTGGGATTTATACTATGTAATGAATATGCTTTATAGTGATTATTACAATGTATTAGGCTCGGATACCGCTATTTATGTAAAGTTAAGTAAGGCATGGTTTGAAGACCCGGATGTAAGCGAGGGCAAAGCCTACCGTTACTATATGCAAGTAGCAAAAGCCTAATTAAAGAAAGAGTACATTCTTCGGAGTGTACTCTTTTTATTGACAATTTTAGTTCATGGGAGTATAATTGTCATATAAGGAGGAATCACAGTGGTCAAAATTAATATTAAAAAATCCAGAAAATTTACTGAATTTGAATATAGTTTATTTATTACATTTGATTTTGATATTAAGATTGTAAGTCAATTAAGAAAGTTGACTTATAGATATTTTCATACAGAATCAAACTGCTGGGAAGTTCCTTCTGTGCATTATGAAGCCATATTAAAAATATTAAATGGCACTCAATTTGTCATTACTAATAAAGAATTATTAGAAAAAAATATGCCTGATTATGAATTTAAAACAACTCCTTATAATTACCAATTAGAGGGTATTAAATTTGGATTGTCTAAAAATAGATTTCATTTGGGGGATGAACAAGGTTTAGGTAAAACTAAACAATGTATTGATTTAGCCTGTATTCAAAAGCAGGAAAAAGGTATTCAACATTGTTTAATTATTTGTGGTGTAGCAACTCTACGTTGGAACTGGCGTGATGAAATTGAAACACATAGTAATGAAGATCATTGTATATTAGGATTGCGTAAACGTAAACGTAAAAATACTATGTATGATGGCGGCACTACTGCAAAGATTGAAGATTTGCAAAGTATTCCGGAAGCGTTCTTTTGGATAATCAATGTAGAAGCTTTGCGTGATGAAACCATAATCAAAATATTAAAAAAATATCATGAAAATGGTATTATTGGAATTATTATTACTGACGAAGTTCATAAAATAAAAAATCCTTTATCTGCACAAGGCAAAGGATATTTGAAGGTTGTAAATATTAAGGATACTGAAGATATTCGTATAACTATTAGTGGTACACCCTTAATTAATCAACCAATGGATTTATATATGATTTTTAAATCTTTGGGCTATGAAAATAATAGTTACACAGCTTTTAAAAATCATTATTGTATCATGGGCGGTTATATGAATAGGGAGATTATTGGATATCAAAATCTTCAAGAATTAAAGAATCGTTTAAAAAATATTCAGATAAGAAGATTAAAAAAAGATGTTCTTGAACTCCCTGAAAAGTTACCTCAAACAATTTACGTTGAATTAGCTAAAGAACAAATGGATCTTTATCAGGAAGTAAGAATAGCTTTACAAGATAAAGTTGATTTAATAAAATTAAATCCAAATCCGCTTGCACAATTTACAAGATTAAGACAGGTCACAGGCACTCCCCAGTTAATTAGTTCTACCGTTAGCAAATCTACTAAATTGGATAGGTTAGTAGAACTTGTGGACGAAATTGCCGATAGGGGAGAACAATGCCTTATCTTTAGTAATTGGGCAGAGGTATGTAAGATAATAGTTGATAGGCTAAAGAGTGTTAATGCTTTAGGTTATATTAGTGGCTGTAAGGATTTAAAATCCATAGAAACAGAATTTAAAGCTAATCCTAATCATGTTGCATTGGTTGGTACTATCAAATTAATGGGTACAGGCTTAACATTTAATAATAGCAACAATGTAATCTTTTTTGATAGTCCATGGACTGATGCAGATAAACAGCAAGCAATTGACCGTTGTCATCGTATAGGACAAACAAGTGATTTAAATATTTATACTCTTGTTTGTGCTAATACTATAGATGAAAAAGTTGAGAAAATTATTCAAAGAAAACATATTTTGTCAGATGGTATTGTAGATGGCGGAAATGTAATGAAACTTGAACAATTAATCAACTTACTCTTATCGTAAAGGAGGGATAATGTGTCAAGAACTCGTAGACATAGAAAACGTCAAGGCTTTAAAAAACGAAATGTTAATTGTTCTTTGTGTCTTTTTGAAGAAAGTTGCAATCTAAAAGATGCTAAAATTTGTCATGGGTTTGTATTAAAGGATACTAAACCAATCGTTACTAATGCTGATACTAAAATAACGAATGTAGACAAAGAAAATCAAGTAGAACAATTACCAATGTACGATCCTGAATATACAGCACCAGTATCAATGTCTGAATGTCTTGCTATGTTTTTATTTATTATTTTATTGTTTATTGGTTGTGCTTACTTAATTTTAAGATAGGAGATGCCTTGAATGAATGAAATTATTGCTAATTTTATCAACGTACACAAACAAGAATCTGTATTAGCTAAAAAATTAAAATCGCTTAAAGAGCAAGTAAAAAACATCTTAAAAGAAGCAAATCAAGATTCTTATATTATTGATGGAGTAGGTAGTGTTTCTATTAGTGAAAGTAAATCATTGCAATTTGATGAACAAAGATTAATGGCATATTTAGAAGAACACTATCCTCAATGTATTATTCAAGAACCTAAAATTGATTATACTTTATTAGATAAATTAGCGTATGAAAATCAAGAAATTATTAAAGAATTAGTTCCTTTTCAATATGAAAAAGTAACAGAAAGGATTAATGTTAAATATGTCAAAGATTAAAGAATTTACAGTTAGTAGTAAACGTAGTGTTCAAATACATGGTGAATTTTTTACTTTTGAATGTTCTGAATTAATTAGTTTAGATGAAAAAGATGATATTGAAAAAGCAAGATTTGAAGCTTGGGAAAGAGTTAATAATGAAGTAGATAATCAAGTTATTGATGCGTCTAAAATGTAAATAAAAAAATATTTTTTTACGAATAGTTGACAATTAAAAAGGGATATGTTATTATACTTATAGAGCGGTAATGTACTCGGCGGTCTTACTGCCTCATAAGTACATATCGCTCTAGACCCCTATTTATTTAAGTCAAAAAAGGCTCCTTACGACCGCCGAGAAAGTAAGGGGTCTTTTTTGTTGAAAAGTGAAAGTGAGATTTTTACAATGTTAAAAAAAATGTTAATTAGTGGACTAATGATATTAGCCATTAGCAGCTCTGTAAGTGCCTGCGAGGTGGAGAATAAGGGGGTAACTGCGGAAGGTAACATCATTACTGATTTCAAGCCTTGTATGCAAGAAAGTTGCCCTATGTACCGTAAATATAGAGAGTTAGAAATATTAATAGAAATTGAATTAGGGGAAAATATGTCTGATGAAGAAGTTCAAGCAAGAGCAGCTCGTCAAGATTTCGTAAAAGCTAATACTAGAGTAATTGAACCTAAAAAAATCGTATATGGCGAAGTTTCGATGGACGTAAATAAACATTTAAGGAGAAAACGATGACTAATAATTTTTCATTTATTGTTCACTCTTGGATGCTAACTTCATTAGAGCTAAAAGGAAATGAATTAATTGCTTATGCAATAATTTATAAATATTCAGATATTAAAGGTCAAAAGTTTGTTGTTAGTATTAGAAAACTAGCAGAAATTATGAATGTTAGTAAAAATACAGCTCAAGCTGTGCTTGATTCACTAATTAAAAAAGGTTTTATTCATAGTGTTGATACTGATTTTATTGTTACTGCCTATAGAGTTGATTTAGATTTAATTGAGAATTTTAGTGTGTCAGAAACTGGGACAGTCCCAAAAACTGGGACACCCCAAAAAAGCCAGGAAAAACAAGGCTCTACAGGCATTTCTAATCAAGAGAGTGTCCCAAAAACTGGGACTTTAGAAAACAAGAAAATAAATAATATTAATAATATTAATAATATAAATAAATTAGCTAATAAGAATACTAGAAAACAAGGGGGTTTATTAAGGGGGGGCAGTACGTCAACATCAAAGTATTCAACCATGTTGAGTCAACTGCTTGCATTTTGCAGAACAAATTTTTACACTCGAACAGAGCAACAGGATTATGTTTTTAAAGCTTTAAAGCAATATTTAGACTATCGCATTAAATTTAAGCTCGAGCCTGAACAATGGCAAGCAATTTTAGATTCTATAAAAAATTTTGACGCTGAGAACATTGCAAGGCGGGTACAGACAGCTCTTGCGGGGGGTTATAAAATTTTAGTGCCGTCTTGGGAAGTTAATAAGCCGCAAAGAAGAGTTGATAATATTACTCCTCAAAAAGATGACGATAATGATCATCACGATGTTGAAGGAGTGTATTTCTAAATGGCTTATGAATACAAATTTGATCGTGAAAGTTGCTGGTTTAAAAAAGTTTGTACGGCATATAAGTCAAATACCTGTGAAAAGTTCTGTGTTAGATATATGGAATTTGACTTTTTAATTTATGCTAGCCGCTTACCTAAAAAGTTACAGTATCCAGCAAAGCTAACTCCAGAAGATAAAGATTTAGCTTGTTTTACAATGCTTGATGATTTAAGAAGTGATATTTTAACTTTTGTTGAAGAAGGTGAAAATTTAATTATAGCTGGGGCTAATACTGGCAACGGTAAAACTACATGGGCAGTTAAGTTACTACTGCGGTATTTTCAAGAAATATGGGCTTGTAATGGTTTTAGACCTAGAGGATTGTTTATATCGACATCGAGTTTATTCTTTGCAATTAAGCAGTCTTTTAGCAAAGAAAATGATGTTAAAGAAATTTTAGACCTTATTCCGAAAGTGGATTTGATTGTGTGGGACGATGTTGCAGTTAAAAGTTTAACAGCCTTTGAACAGGATTTACTTTATGATTTTATCAATACAAGAATGAATAACGGATTATCAAATATTTTTACGACAAACATTTTGCCTGAAAATTTAGAAGTTGAAATTGGCAAAAGAATTGCAAGCCGAATTATGAGTGGTAATCAAGCATTTATCTTGGGAAGGGATCGTCGTCATGGTTGATCTTCAGATACTTAACAAGTGTATTAGCAGCGGAAATTTTGATTTAGTGGTCAATAATAATCTTACAGAGGATTATTTTGCTGCTTATCCAGACGAATATAATTTTATAAAATATCAAGTTAATCGATTTGGAAAAGTTCCGGATAAAGAAACGATGTTGTTGAACTTTCCAGAATTTACTTTACTTGATGTAAAAGAAACTGATGAATATTTAGTCACTACCATTCGGGAAGAATACCTGTATGGGCAAATGGTTCCTGTGATTACAGAGTGCGCAGACCTTGTTAAAAACGATGCGAATGAAGCTTTAAAGTTTTTAACAAGTAAATTAGCAATATTAAATAGTCAGGCTACTGCTGGTGGTGTGGATATTGTTAAAGAGTCACAAGAAAGACTTGAATTGCATAAGCATAAAAAAGAACATGGTACTAATTATATTAAAACAGGTTTTCCACAGCTTGATGATGCCATTTATGGATTAGAGCCAGGAAACGAATTATTGACTATTGCAGGCAGACCTAATCAGGGCAAAACGTGGATATTATTAAAAATGCTAGTAGAGGCGTGGAAGCAGGGAAAAACTGTTGCCATGTATAGTGGCGAAATGAATAAATATCAAATAGGGTATCGCTTTGATACTCTATTAGGTAATTTTTCAAATCGTTCATTGATTAATGGCACAGAAACAAATGGCTATGAATCGTTTGTTCTTGATATGCAGAAAGAGAAAGTGCCTTTTTATATTTTTACCCCTAAAAGCTTTGGCGGTAGGGCAACACTATCTTCTATTCAATCAATGATAAACTCTTGTCATGCAGATATTGTTGGTATCGACCAATACAGTTTAATGGACGATGAAAATTATCGTAAAGGCAAAAGTAAAACAGAGCAATTATTTAGTATTACAGAAGGCTTAATGCGTTTATCAGAAAATCATAATATTCCAATAATTGGATTATCCCAGTTAAATCGTGATGGGGAAATATCTAAGGATAATGTAGATGCTGATGCTGATTTATCCAATTTAGCGGATAGTGATAGTATTGGTCAAAATAGTTCAAAGGTATTATTTATACGACAAACTGGAGCGGGGTTAAAATTATCCTTAACGAAGAATAGAAGTGGTACGGTCGGAGTCAACTTTATTTATTTTTGGGATATTGATAATGGTAGATTTATTTATGTTCCCAGCGCAACAGATTCATCTACACCACAGCAAAAACAAGAAGCACAACAAACTCAAAAAAAGAAATTTAAAGATAGAAAAGAGGTTTTTTGATGTTTAGTGTTAATGGTAAAACTTTGCTAGAAGATGATTTACATATTTTATCAATGTTGCAATCAGAAATTTATAATCGAACAGGTATTACCTTTTTAGGTAAATTTATTGTTAGTGATACAGATATTCAATTTTGTTGCCCTTTTCATAGCAATGGACAGGAAAGGCGACCTTCCTGCGGTATTACAAGAGTTGAAAAAGGTACAGGCAAAAATAAAATTCCAGCTGGTACTGTACATTGTTTTACCTGTGGAGCGACTACATCATTAGAAAATATGGTTAGTTATTTATTTGGTTTTAATGATGAGGGTATTTATGGGTCAAAATGGTTAATATCTAAATTCTTATCTGTAGAAATTGAAGATAGAAAAGATATAAGATTAGAATTTAATAGAAATAAAGCGGATACAATTCTTAAAAAATATGTATCAGAAAAAGAGTTAGATCGTTATAGATATATTCATCCTTATATGTATAAGAGAGGTATGACAGACGATTTAATTGAAAAGTTCGATGTAGGTTATGACCCAGCTTTTAAATTAAAGAAAGGTGAAAAGACATTCCCCTGCATTACATTTCCTGTGAGGGATAAACAGGGCAACACTTTATTTATTGCAAGACGTGCAATAGATTTCAAGCTCTATCACTACCCCGAGGGAGTAGATAAGCCCTTGTATGGGGTATATGAGCTGGACTACAGTAAAAATACATTAGTTGTCTGTGAAAGTATTATTAATGCAATTACGGCTACTAAGTATGGGGATAACGCCATTGCTTTATTGGGTACAGGAGCAAAGAATCAATATGATTTAATTAAAAAGTTACCATTTAGATATATTATAGCTGCTTTTGATGGTGATGAAGCTGGAGAACATGGTGCTTATAGGTTAATCAAAAACTTACCTAATAAATTAGTTAAGGTTTTAAAAGTTCCACAAGGTAAAGATATTAATGATTTAACAGAGGAAGAGTATAATAATCTTCCCGAATATTTTTTATCTAAAAGGTATTGACATTGAGATATCTAAGCAGTATAATGTATTTGAAGGTGAAGGTTTTCACCAATAAAATTTATAAAAAGGTGGTAGTATTATGAAGGTAATTTGTACTCGAAACAATGCAGAATTTGAATTTGTAAGAATGGAAGGCGAAGATTATGTATTAGCCGATCCGGAAACTGGTAAAGAAAAAATTATTAATGCAAAAGCATATAAACGCTTTTACAAGGAAGTTGAAGAACCTGAAGATCCGGTTGTTGATGAAGAAGTAGAAGAAGAAACTGAATCTGAAGATGTTGAAGACGAGGAAGAGGTTGAGGAAGCTGAGGAGGAAGAAACTCCGAAAGAAGAACCTAAACCTAAAAAAGCTTCTGCAAAAGAAAAGAAAGTAGCTTCTAAGGCTAAAGAACCTAAACCTAAAAAAGTCAAAGAGCCGAAAGCACCTCGTGAAATTTCTCCCTTGAAAGATATTGTAGAAAAGATTGTTCTTGCAGCTGATTGCACAATTTTTGAAACACAAGTAAAAGGTTTCCATACTTTTAAAGTTGCTGAACATATGTGCATGGCAATGACTTTTAGTACAAAAGGTGTTGTGCTTTGGTTGCGTACTAAAGTATTAAAAGATTTAGATTTGGGAATTAATTACAAACCTATGAAGCATATGTTTGATGCTCGTTTGCCAATTACTGAAGTAACAGATGAAAATGTTGATTTGATTCGCAAACTTGTAGCTGCTCATGTAGAGTATCAAAAGGGCATTAATAAACAACGTGCAGAAAAGGTTGCAAAACAAGAAGCTGCTCGTAAAAAACGTGAAGAAAAAGCTGAAGCCAAGAAAAAAGAAGAAATGGCTAAAAAACTAGGAGTTAAATCTAAAAAATCAAAAAAAGAAGAAAAAGTTGAAGAACCAGTAGAAGCTGAAGTAGAAGAATCCGAAGAGGTTGAAGAGGAGGAATAATCAATGGCTCGCGTAAAACTTGAAGATGTCGATAAAGTAGTAACATCATCAACACAGTTTTTTCAAATGAAAAACGATGGGGATATCGAAAAAGTTAATATATTATATGAAACAATTGATGATGTTGAATGTCATTCCCTTCATAAAGTTAAAGTTAATGGACGCGATCGTTGGGTTGAATGCTTGCGGGAAGTTGGGGATGAAGTAGAGGCTTGTCCTTTATGTGCTTCCGGAAGTAAAATAGCATTAAGAGTATTTGTTCCGTTATATGTTAATGGTCAGGTTCAATTTTGGGAACGTGGTAAGAGTTTTGTTGATGATTTGAAAAGTTATTGTAATCGTTATAAACCTTTATGCGGTATGAATTTTGAAATTGAACGTCAGGGTGAAAAAGGAAATACTCAAACAAAATATCAATTCTTTCCATTAGAAAAGAATGGCAAAACTTTGAAGGACTTTCCGGAGGTTCCGGAAGTTCCAGACCAGTTCTTGCTTACTAAAACAGCTGATGAACTGTATGACTTTTTAGATACTGGTATTATGCCAGGAGTTGAAGTAACACAAGAAAAGAAACAGGAAGTTCAGCCAAGACGTCGAGAGGGTAGTCCACGAACAAACCGCCGTCGTGAAGTTCAATTTTAATGGCACTGTTTAATTTTAAACCTCGTTCAACAAAAGCAACTGATGCTGAAATAGCGAGTAAGGCTAAATCTAAATTACCTGTTTTATCTTCTGGCGGTGTAAAATTAAAAGCAGGTAATTTAGCTAGTACCATTACTTCTATAAAAGCAATGACCAATAGGTATTTTGCTGATAAAAAAGATATGTATCTTAATATTATGGAAGAAGATGTTTTAGTAGGATTAATTGATAAATTTATTGAAAATGGAATTGGAGCAATTGATACCGAAACAACAAGCCTTGATCCTATAACAACCACCTTAGCGGGTGTTTGTATATATACTCCTAACCATAAAGCAGGATATATTCCTATTAATCACATTAGTTATTTAACTGGAGTTAAGATTAAAGGTCAACTTACTCCCGAGTTTGTCCGAAGTCAATTACAAAGATTAAAAGATGCTAATGTAAAGATTGATATGTTTAACAGCGATTTCGATTGCCGCGTATTAAAACATACTTTAGGAATTATCTTGCCTTGTTGGTGGGATGGTTATATTGCACAGCGTTTGTTGGACGAAAATAATAAAGACAATGCTTTAAAACCTTTATGGGATAAGTATGTTAATAAAGGCAAAAACAAGTCCCATACATTTAGTGAGTTATTTAAGGGAATACCATTTACAATGATTCCTTTAGATATAGCCTATTTATACGCTGCAAATGATCCGCAGATAACGTATGAATTGGCAGAGTTTCAAAGACCATTTTTAACAGAAACATCACAAGTATGTCAGGAGTATGACCTCGTGGATGTAGCTAAATTATTCCACGAATTAGAAATGCCTTTAGTTCCTGTCGTTTCGGAAATGGAAGATACTGGTGTTGCATTTGATTTAGATGTACAACAGAAACTTTCCATCAAGTATAATAAGCTGGTTGAAGAAGCGAATACAGAATTTAAAGAAACTTTAAAAATGTATGAATCTGAAATTGAAGCTTATAGAATTAAAAAAGGTTCTTCCTGTAAATTACCTGAAGAAATAAACGTAGCAAGTCCTGAACAGATTGCAATTTTATTGTACGATGTTTTAGAACTACCTCCTGCCAGTAAAAAAGAGCCGAGAGGTACAGGTGAAAAAATATTATTACAATATGATAATGATTTGGTTAAAGCGATATTAAAATATCGTGGGGCGGCAAAGTTAGTATCTACTTATGTGGATAAATTTCCGAAAATTCTTAATCCGAAAACAGGGCGTGTTCATGCACGGTTTAATCAATTAGGCACAGTAACAGGTCGATTTTCAAGCAATGACCCTAACTTGCAAAACATTCCCAGCCACGCTAAAGATATTCGTAAGATGTTCAAAGCTAGTGACGGCTATGTAATGTTATCTTGTGACTATTCCGCACAGGAGCCTAGACTTACTGTGCATTTGGCACAAGACCAAAAAGGTATTCAAGCATACCTTGATGGAAAAGATTTATATGCCGAAATCGCTTCATTAGCGTTTGGAGTACCTTATGAAGAATGCTTAGAGTTCAGACCTGATGGTACACATAATCCTGAAGGAAAGGACAGACGTGGCAGGGCAAAAGCAATATTATTAGGAATTAACTATGATAAAGGTGTTCCAGCTATTGCAGAGGACTTGCGCATATCTAAAAAATTAGCACAAGAAATTTATGATGCTGTATTAAATGCCTTTCCGAAGTTAAGGGATTTCCGTGATGATAGTCGAAGTATGGCAAGGGAATTAGGATATGTTACGACTATATGGGGACGTAAAAGACGTTTACCCGATATGCAATTACCTGATTACGAGTTTTACTGGAAAGATGGTGTTGCTCGTGATTATGATCCTCTTGCAGATGATGAAGATGAAAACACAGAAGTTCCTGAAGAAACAGTAAACTATTATTGGAGTAAATTAGAGAACTGTAAAAGTTTTAAGCAGGTTAAAGCTATAATTGCAGAAGCTAATAACGAGGGAATTAGAGTAGTTGATAATCGAATGAAAATTGCTGACGCAACTAGAATGTGTGTTAATGCAAGGGTACAGGGCAGTGCGGCGGACTTAACTAAATTCGCAATGCTTAAAATTAGTAGATGTGAAGAGTTAAAACAGCTTGGCTTCCGTTTATTAATTCAAGTACATGATGAAATTATTGGTGAGTGTCCGGAAGAAAATAAAGATCGTGTTGCAGAGTTGATAAATGAATGTATGGTAAATGCAGTTAAATTATCTATTCCTTTCAAATGTGATGTCGAAGTTACGAAATGCTGGTATGAAAACGAATAAGACCATTAATAACCATTACGATTCAATCGTAATGGTTATTTTTATTGACATTACTATAATAGTGTAGTATAATAGTGTAGTATAATAGTAAATAGAAAAGGGGGTTTAAAATGTTTGATTTATACTTCGCAGGTCAAGTAACAGACCATGTTGACAAATGTTTATTTGACATGGGAGCTAACCATCTATTTTCTTTTTTAAATGAAAGAAAAAATATTGATAGATGGATCAGGTGGGTCGATACCTATGGCAAAAGGGGAAAGTTATTTATTGATAGTGGGGCTTTTACAGCGTGGACTAAAGGTACTTATATCAACGTAGATGACTATATTTATTTCTTAAATGATAGGGTACAGTATATTGACCTTTTTGGGCAGTTGGATTGTATTCCCGGAAACATCAGAAATAAACCAACACAGGCACAAGTAAATGATGCAGCTGTTAAAACTTGGAAAAACTTCATTTATATGAGGGAGAGAGTGCTTAACAAAAAAGGTTTATTATTTACTTTTCACGTAGGTGAGCCTATATGGTGTCTGCGCAGAGCCTTAGAGTGGAGAGATGAAAATGGGGTTCCATTGGACTATATTGCCCTCGGTGGTATGGTTGGTAAGCCTAAAGATGTACAAAAGAATTTTTTAGATTTATGTTTTGACATTATTAAAAGTTCTAGTAATCCAAATGTTAAGGTTCATGCTTTTGGAATGACAGTAAGAAAGATATTACAGTCATTTCCAGTATTTTCAGCAGATAGTTCTTCATGGATTCAAAGTGGTCACAATGGAGCTATTTATACTCCTTGGGGTACAGTTATTATTAGTGCTCAGCAAAAGGATAAAATAGTTCACCCTTTAAATGGTAGTGCGGTTGCTTTAGAAGACTTGAAAAATTATATTTCCAGTAAGAAGTTCGACTTTGAACAACTTATGGAAGATTATGTTCAGCGTGATCTATGGAATGTTACATTCTTAATGGATTGGGCAAAAGATTATACCTATCATGGTGGAAAACTTATCAGGAGGCGATTATTTTGAAAGCAGTAGTATTATTAAGTGGTGGCGTAGATAGTGCCACTTGTTTAGCAATGACAGTAAATAGTTATGGAAATGACGAGGTTACTGCCTTATCTATTCATTATGGTCAAAAACATGAAAAAGAAATTGAGTGTGCAAGAAAGCTTGCTGAATATTATAAGGTAAAACATATTGAACATGATGTTAGTAGTGTAATGGATTTTAGTTCTTGTCCCTTACTGAAAGATAGAGGAGAAATTGAACATAAAAGTTATGCTGAACAACTTAAAGAGAAAGGCGGGCAAGGAACTGTTGATACTTATGTTCCTTTTAGAAATGGCTTATTTTTAAGCGTAGCTACGGCTATTGCATTAAGTTTGTATGCGAGTGAGGTTTGGTATGGCGCACATTTAGATGATGCGGCAGGCAGAGCCTATCCGGATTGTACAAGCGAATTTGTAGATAGTATGCGTCGAGCAATTCTTGAAGGTACAGCCTATCAGGTTACTTTAAGAGCTCCTTTGATTTTCTTTAATAAAGCGGGAGTTGTTGAAGCTGGTTTACGTTTAGACGTACCTTATCAATATACATGGTCTTGCTATGAAGGCGGGGATAAACCTTGTGGTGAGTGTGGTACTTGTTTAGACCGTCAGAAAGCTTTTGAATTAAATGGTGTTAAAGACCCTGCAATGAGGTAATAATATGAACTGTTTAAAAGGTGAAATTATCAAAGAAATGGAAGCCAAAGCTAAAAGGGCTATTGACCAAAAAGAATATACAATGGGTAATGTTTTAGTCAATGCAGAACAGTTATTAAGCCTTATCCATGAGGTTAAAGTAAAAAGATATCATAATCGAATTAAACCAGGAGGAAAGAAATGTACACAGTAATTAAAGATTTAGAAATTTCAGCTTGCCACAGATTAAATTTGAATTATGCAAGTAAATGTACTCAAAGGCATGGTCACAACTGGCATATCAGAGTGATATGTGAAAGTAATGAATTAAACGAAAATGGTATGGTGGTTGATTTTACCCATATTAAACAATTTATTTCAGATATGTTTGATCATCAAGATTTAAACGAAAAAATGGACGTAAATCCTACAGCAGAAAATATTGCAAAAATGATTTGTGATAATGTTGCAAATTGTGTTAGGGTAGAAGTTCAAGAAAGTGATGGTAATTTAGCTATTTATGACAAAACAAGATAAAGTTTATAGTGTAAACGAAATATTTACAAGTATTGAAGGAGAAGGTATTCGTACTGGATTTCTTTCAACATTTGTCAGATTTAATGGTTGTAATTTAGCTTGCGGTTATTGTGATACAAAATATGCACAGGAACCTCAAGAACCTAATATGTCATTGCATGATATATTAGAAGCTGTTAGTCAATCTGGCTGTGGTAGAGTCACCCTTACAGGTGGAGAACCTTTATTTAGGGGTTATATGCAGGAGTTAATTCAAGAATTATCGTGGCTTGGTTATCATGTTAATATTGAAACTAATGGGTCAATTATTCTTCCGGATTGTGTAACATTACCCGGAGTTTTTGTCACAATGGATTGGAAATGTCCGAGTAGTGGTCAAAATGGTAATATGAAATCAGAAAATTTAAAAAAATTAGCTTTAGTAGATGTATTGAAATTTGTTGTTGCTACTGAAGAAGATTTAGCTGAATTTAAACGTATTTATGAACAAGATTTAGTTTGTACTTATGTGTTAAGTCCTGTGTTTGGAGCAATTGAGCCAAAAGCGTTGGTTGAGTTTATTAAAGAAAATAAAATGAATAATGCAATGGTACAAGTACAGCTTCATAAAATTATTTGGGATCCGAATGAAAGAGGTGTCTAAAGTGGAAGTAAATATTGATAAGGAGCAATCATTAAAGCTTCTTGAACAAGCTGGTACACTTATTTTACAAGCATTAAATAAAGATACAAATGACCCAGGATTGATTGAAACTCCAAAAAGATTCGCTAAAATGATTATGGAACAATGCGAAGGCGAATTTGTTACAGACAAAGATATTATTAGAATGTTTGATAAATGTTTCCCACAGGATTCTGAAGATATTGTTACCTGTTGCAATATCCCTGTATTTAGTCATTGCGAACATCATCTTGCATTAATGTATGACATGACTGTAAGCATTGGTTATTATCCTAATGGAAAAGTGATTGGACTTTCTAAGATGGCTCGTATTGCAGATATGGTTGCAAAAAGACTTCAACTGCAAGAAAGAATCGGAAATCAAATTAAACATATTTTATCCAATATTTTAGAAACAGAAAATGTTATTGTAGTTGTTAGTGGTAAACATTCTTGTATGACTGCAAGGGGAATTAAAAAGCCAGAGGCGGGAACTGTAACTGTTCATACTTCAGGTAGATTTAAGTATATTGATGAACAGGAAAAATTTATGGAAATTGTGAGGTTAAGTAAATGAAGATTGACATTATAACTACTGAATTAAAGGATATGGTTGCTCGAGCAATTAAAGGTGCAAGCTGTAATAAAATTCTTCCTTTAACGAATTATATGGGCTTTGAGGTTGTTGATAATACCCTGTATTTAAAAACTACTGACGGCTTGCATTATTTGACAGTATGTAAAGATAAAGTAAAATGTGAAGACTTTGCCTGTGTGCTACCTGTACAAACATTTGCTAAATTAGTGAATAAAACCACTAGTGAACACATTATTTTAACTGTTAAAGACGGTGTACTTACTGTTAAAGGTAATGGTTATTACCATATTGAGCTTGTACTGGACGAAAATGGGGATATATTGCAATTTCCAGATACGTCTATAGAAATACCTGAAGATATTAAGGCAGTAAAGGTTAAACAGCCAATTCTTCAGGCGGTTTTCGATATTTGTACAGCAAGTTTATCTAAAACAATGGAAAATGCAGTTTTAACAGGTTATTTCTTTGATAAGAATGTAATTACTACAGACAGTATTAAACTTTGCGTTTATTCGGTTAATGTATTTAAAAGACCTGCACTGTTATCTGTAGAAATGCTTAAACTTGCAACTTTAATTCCGGAAGAAGATATATCTGTTTATTTTGTTGATAATGATGTAATCTTTAAAACCGAAACAATGGAAATTGCAGGCGCACAATTAGAAGATATTGAAACATATCCAGTTGAAGAACTTGAATCCTTTTTAGAAACAGAATTTCCTTCAAATTGTGTAGTAAATAAGGGGCTTGTACTTTCTGCCCTTGACCGTTTAAATATCTTTGTATCTGAATATGATAAAAACACTATTAAATTAGTATTTACTAAAGATGGTATGAAAATTATTTCCAGACGTACTAAAGCTGAAGAAATTATTCCTTACATGGAAAGTGAAAGCTTTGAAGAGTTTGAATGTTTGGTAGACATTCAACAATTTAAAGACCAGTTAAATGCTTTAGCAACCGATTCTATCGATTTGTCTTATGGTTCTCCTCAAGCTATTAAGATTGTCGAGGGTAAGGTAGTACAAATTCTTTCTTTGGTTGATGAAGAATAATGGCTAAATCATCTTTAAAAAATTTACTTGCCATAGTAAATGAAACAAAGAAGCAAAGCCCTATTGCAGAATCCTTTTTGATGGACTTAATACAGTCCATCGAAAGGACTGCAAATAAGAATGAGAAAAAACCTAGTCCTCATTATAAGCCCAGCAGTTTGAATTGTATTCGTAATATGTATTATCAAATTGTAGGTCAAGATATGGACGAAAGTATTAAAGAGGCTGTGCTTGTTGGTATTGGGGAAAGTGGTACAGATCGTCATGAACGTATCCAAAAAGCAATTATGCAAATGAAATCAAATGGTTTCGATTGCGAATATTTAGATGTTGGGGAATATGTAGAAGAAAATGAAATTCCAGGATTGATTGTAAAAGGTAAAAGTGGAGTAGAAACACGACTTTTCAATGAACCATGGAATTTAAGTTTTCTTTGTGACGGTATTATTAAATATAAAGGTCAGTATTATATATTTGAATTTAAAACTGAAGTATCTAAGAAATTTTTAATGCGTAAAGATGTTGATGAAGACCATAAAAAACAGGCAACAGCTTATGCTTTATCTTTAGGAATTGATAAAGTTTTATTTGTTTATGAATGTCGAGATAACTGTGATAAAAAATCTTATATGTTAGATGTAACAGATGACATGAAAAAGAATTTAATACAGTTAATTCAGGATTGCGATGATTATGTAGATGCTAATGTCGTTCCGCCTAAACCAAAAGATATTAAAACTAAAACTTGTCAATATTGTAAATATCGCCTAGCGTGCAGAAAGGACGTATAATATGCCTGTATCCCTCGGAAAAAAGTTTGAAGAACACTTTTCAACTCAACTTGAAGACGCTGCAATATGTTTTGATCGTTTTAAAGATGATACCGCAGGGTATAAAGGTATTCGTAATATATGCGACTTTTCTGTCTTTTTTAATGGGTATTTACTTTACATCGAATGTAAAAGCATACATGGCAAAACCTTTAACTATGCTAATTTAACTGATAATCAATACACTGGATTATTGGATAAATGTGAATATGATAAGGTTATTGCAGGAGTTTTAATATGGTTTATAGATTGTGATGTTACGGTATTTGTTCCTATCTCTGTTATCAAACAGCATAAGGAATTATTAAACTATAAATCATTTAAAAGTTATGAAATTCCGGATATGTGTACTATTTTTGAAGGTAAAAAATTAAGAAAATTCTTTAAATATGATATAGATAAAAATTTATCTACTATCATAAGAAAGGCTAATCAATATGGAAGTTGATAAATCATTCGTAAAAAGTAGAATGGAAGATATAACAACTCAGCAAAGGTATTTAACAAGATTTGTGAATCAGGTTGTTAGAGAAGCTTGTGGAGAACTGGATTCTTTGATGTCTACTATTAGAACAAGAATTAAGGATATCAATAATCCAATCACAGATATGGAGTTAGAACACTTTATATTGAATTTACCTGCATTGATGTATTATGCTTATGAATGTCAAGAAGCAATTGGTATTCGGGAAGACTTAGCAAAACAGGAAAAAACTCAAAAATATAATAATAGTTATATGTCAAATGATGGCAATATGCAGGAACGCAAACAACAGGCTGAATTGGATATCATTACAGATTCTTTAGTATTGAATATTTATGTTCGTGCAAGGCGGCAAATTCAGAATAAATTAGATACTTCAACAGAGATGTTGCAAAGTCTAAAGAAAATCGCTACTCGTAGAATTAGTGAAAATAATTTTAATAATTTAACCAATTTACCATATAAGGAGGATTAAGATGTATACAGCTGAAATATTTACTAGATATATCAATCAAATTAAAAGTCCGGAAGTAAAGAATATTGTTAAAAGAGGATTAGCAGAATGTCCTGAAGAATTTTATACAATGGCGGCTTCGACTACAGGTAAATATCATCCTAAATTTGCTCTTGGTGAAGGTGGACTTATTCGTCATACATTAGCAGCTTGTTGCTGGGCGGTAGATATGTTGGAAATGGAACAATATGAAGAATTAAGAGCTTATAAAGATTTAATTTTAGCTGCTTTAATTCTTCATGATAGTGTTAAAAAAGGTACAAGTAAAAGTAAATATACTGTATTTGAACATCCAATATTTGCGGCTGAAATGGTAGAAAGAATTAGCAAAGAACTGTATGATGAAACATTCAATGAGGTTTACAAAGAAAAAGGTCATTATATAGCCTGTTTAATTGCTAGTCATATGGGGCAATGGAATGTTAATCTTTATAGTAAAACAATATTACCAAAACCTAAAACTGCAACTCAAAAATTTGTTCATTTATGTGACTATTTAGCTAGTCGAAAAGGTGATGTTGATGTCCAATATTGATGCTGTATTAAAAGAAATCAATAAAAAATTTAAAGCTGAACTTGTATTTCAAGGTAGGGCTGAATATGATGTTAAAGAAACAGAAAAGATTCAGTTTACAAGTTGCAGATTAAATTATATGCTTTATGGGGGCTTACCTCGTGGAAAACTGATCGAGTTTTCAGGAGAAGAAAATTCAGGCAAAACAACTACAGCTTTAGATGCCGTAGGAAATGCACAACAACAATTCATCAAAGAGTATAAAGAACAACTTGCAGAATTGGAAGAAATTCCAAAAAGAAATAAAGCAGAAGAAGAGGCTTATCGTAAATTAAAAGCAAGAGGAGCTTTAAAGGCGTTATTTGTAGATTGTGAAAATACTTTAGATGAAGAGTGGGCGGAAAAGCTTGGTGTTGATGTAGATTCTTTATATGTTGTAAAACCTACTAATCAAACGGCAGAACAAATCTTTGATATTATCGAAAGTCTTGTTGAAACGGAAGAATTTGGAATCGTTGTCATTGATAGTTTTGCAGTTATGTTATCTCAAGATGAATATGATGAATCAGCTGAAAAAAGAACGTATGGCGGTATATCCAAACCTCTAACGAAATTTACTAAAAAAATGATACAGCTTTGCAGTAGGTTAAATGTTACCTTAATTGGTATAAATCAGCTTAGGGACAAAATAAATAGTCCTTATGGGGGGAAAGATACTCCCGGCGGCAGGGCTTGGAAACATAATGCAGTGTTACGTTTATTTTTTAGCAAAGGAACATACTTTGATGAAAATTTAAAAGATTTAACTCGTAACACGGAAGAACCAGCTGGTAATTATGTTATGATTAATATAGCTAAAACTAAAGTTTGCAAACCTGATAGACGTGTTGGTTGCTATACATTAAATTATACATTCGGTATTGACTGGATAAATGATTTAGTTGAAATGGGACTTAAATTAGGTTATATTGATCAGGCTGGTGCATGGTTTAGATTTATTGATGAAGATGGCGTTATTATGTGTGATGAAAATGGTGATGATATTAAATTACAAGGTAAAGCCTCTGTAACCGCTTTTTTAGAAGATGAAGCAAATGCAGATATTTTGCAAGATTTTGACCAATTAATTAATAGTAAAATTTCAAGTAACGTTCGGTAAAAGTAATTGTTGACAACTCTCTCTAAGTGTACTATAATAGTATCACAAGGAGGGAGTTGATATGGCATTATTTGATATTAAAAAATTAGTAAAGAAAGACCCAACGGTTCCTGAAGATATTAAAGCTCTTATCAAACGCAGACGGTTACAACTTATTATTCATAGCTGTATATATTATAGATTGAATAATAACCTTATAACTGATGCAACTTATGATAAGTGGGCAAGAGAACTTGCAAAACTTCATCAAAAGTATGGCGTAATTAAAATTAATTGTTATGATGAATATTTTAATGATTGGGTATTTGCTTTAGGTAAAACCTATTCAGGATTTCAATTACCAATTAATAATTCAGAAATAATTGCACTTGCAGGAGATTTGATATCTTATGAACACAAGAAAGTACAGTAATTTGCAAGAAAGAAGAATCGCTAAAAAATTACAAGGTAAAAAGCAATTAAATAGTGGGGCGACCATGTTTGCAAAAGGCGATGTAATTACCGATAATTTTTTAGTGGAATGTAAGACCAAAATTAAAGATTCAAAGTCTATTTCAATTCAGAAAGAGTGGATTGAAAAATTAAAAGAAGAGTGTTTTGCGATGCGAAAACCTTATTGGGCTATATCTTTTAGTTTTGGGGATAATGAAGATTATTTCATTATCAACGAAAAATTATTTAAACAATTAATGGAGGCTTGCAATAATGAGTAAAAAAGATATGGATAATTATATTAAAGATGTACAAGAAGGCGGTATCATTGATCCTGGTTATGTAAGAGAAATGAATATGCTGACATATTTGGGAACTCTTCCTGAATTTGATGAATTATTAGGTGGTATGGATAGTGAAAATGTATTATCTATGCAAATAGCACAAGCTAAAGATGAATTTAGTACCAATGTAAATATTAATGGATATGATTATCCATTAGCTTATCTTGGAGTTTTAGGTGTAGTTACAGCAGCTAAAGCACGTGATGTAGACCCGATTGTTATGTTTACAGCTTGTTATTATAAATGGCTTAAAGATGGCAATCTTAAAAGATTAGGAAAATTTAGAACAAAAAGTCAGAATGAGGGTGCTGTTAAAGAAATGATAGACTTTATGGATTTGATGTATTCTTTACAAAAAGAAAGAGGAAAATAAAAGATGATTTCACTCGCTGTTAAATATAGACCAACAAAATTTGATGACGTTGTTTCTCAGGATAGTATTAAAGCTATTTTACAACAACAAATTGAGAGCAAAAATCATAAAAATTGTTACTTATTTACTGGCGGTGCAGGCACAGGTAAAACAACCTGTGCCCGCATTTTTGCCAATGCTCTTAATGCTGGCAAAGGAAATGCCATTGAAATTGACGCGGCTTCAAATAATGGTGTAGAGAATGTTCGTGGCATTATCGAAGATTCTAAACATAAATCTTTAGATAGTGAATTTAAAGTTTATATACTTGACGAAGTTCATATGTTAAGTACAGGTGCATGGAATGCAATGCTTAAATTATTAGAAGAACCGCCATTGAAAACAATTTTCTTAATGTGTACTACAGACCCACAGAAAATCCCTGCAACAATTCTGAGTCGTGTTCAAAGATTTGATTTTCATAGAATACCAACTGATCAGATAGTTCAAAGACTTGATGATATATTGGTTATGGAATTAGAAGAATCTGCAATAGATTGCGAATGGGAAATGGACGCTTTGGAATATATTGCTAAAATTGCAGATGGTGGTATGCGTGATGCAATTACATTATTAGATAAATGTTTATCTTATGATTCTACAGAACTAACAATGCAAACAGTTATTACCGCTTTGGGTGTTATGGATTATTCAGAATTATTTAGTTTATTTAAGGATATTTATCATGCAGAAGATGCGAATATCATTCGTAGTATTGAAGATACTTATATGAACGGTAAGGATTTAAAGCAATTTACAAGACAATTCTTCTTCTTTGTGCTTGAGCTTGTTAAGTATAATGTTGTTAAAGATTTCAAATATGTATCAATTCCTAATACTTATGCTGACCAGTGTAGTTTATCTGCTGGGGAACAAGAGTTCGCAATGAGGTTAATTATTAAATTACAGGAACTTGTAAATGTGATTAAATGGGAACAAAATCCAAAACCGTTTATTATTGCAAGGTTGTTGACAATATGATGCAGGAAAAATTAAAGAACCAACTTGATCAAATGAATATAGCAAGGTTTACGATTGTTGTTGGAGATAGTGCAATGGGCTGTGAAGAAATTGCAAAGCGTATTGCAACAAGATGTAATGCGACTTTTGTAGATTGTGGCATTAAGGTTGATGATGTTCGCAATATTATTTCTATGGCATATAAGCAAAGCAGTCCGATTGCATATGTTTTTAAGAATAGTGATTTAATGAGTCCAGCAGCAAAAAACGCTTTATTAAAAGTTATAGAAGAACCTCCAAGACAGGCATATTTTATAATGATTTTAAAAGATAAAGCAAATACTTTAGCTACAATTCTAAGCAGAGGTGTGGTTATTACTTTAAATCCATACACAGCAAAAGAGTTAAGGCAGTATGCCCTGCGTAAGAACAAAACCTTAAATAAAACACAGTTAAATTACATTGAAAATACCTGTACAACTCCGGAACAGGTAAATTTGTTATTATCCTATGGCATAGAGGAATTTTATGAGTTCGTTGAGAATGTCGTAGATTACCTTCCTGAAGTAACGATAACTAATAGTTTAAAGATTGCAGGACGATTAAACTTAAAAGATAAGGAAGAAGAACAAGATAAATATGATGTAGGTTTGTTTTTAAATACTTATACGAATCTTGTTTTGGATAAATTTCTTGACGGTGTTTACGATGAAGAACAAATTGAATTAATTATGAATAGCCTTTTAACTATTAAATCGAGATTAAGGGTAGTCGGAATAAATAAATCTTCTTTAGTTAAACAATGGTTAATGCGTCAATGGGAAATAGTTGGGGGTGAGGATATTGCATGATTGGTTAAATGGGATTGAAATTGGTACAAAATTATATGTAGGCGCACAGTATAAAAATCGGGTATTATACAGAACAGGTGAATATGTAGGTAGTGAAAATAATATTTTAAAGTTAGCAACTACTCGAAAATATCGTCATAAATTAGCTAATTTAACATGGGAAATTCCTTTAGATATAGTTCGTTTATGTAAGATAGTAGACACCAATGAAACGGTTTATGCAGATCCGAATAGATATGCGCAAAAGTAAAATTTATGAATTATATAAAAAGATAATCAAAAAAGAAATTCGTATTTGCAAGTGTGGCAAATTTACGCACTTGCAAATTATTGAAATTGATGGTATTAAATATAGACAGTATATCTGTTCAAAATGTGGTACAATATATCAGAAGAGGTGGAGTAATGAACATCGCCGAATTAAAAAAAGATATGAAAGCAAATAATTTAGCAGGTTTATATATATTTACTGGAGAAGAAATTTATATTCGCAATCTTTATATTGAGCAAATAGTTGATTTAGGGTTTATCTGGAAAGAATTGCCAAATGTAGCAGAATTATTTAAGTCTGTAGGCACAACTAAATTAATACAAAAGCCAACCTTGTATGTTATTAGAGATGATATGGACTTTATTAAACAGGATTCTACAGTTTGGGATAAATTGGTGGCATGGGTAAATAACTCTGTAAATAAAGTAATACTCATTTACAACAATATAGACAAACGTAATAAATTTTTCAAAACTTTTGAAGAAAACACTGTTAAATTTGAAAAATTATCCGAAACGGTTTTACTAAAGTATTTGCAAAAAGAAGCAGATATTTCTAAAGAAAACGCACTGGATTTAATTCATAGATGTGATTCTAATTTTAACTTATGCCTGCTCGAGCTAAATAAAGTTATTATGTTTTCGTTAAGTAATAATATTAGTATTGACGAAGCATATAGAAAGTGCTGTGCTGATCGTATTGTGTTAGACTTACCTAAAGAAAGCCTTGAAAAATATATTACTGCGGTTATGAATAAAGATTTTTCTTTAGCTATTGAAATTAGTAATGATTTTGATTTTACAGAAGAACCTCCACTAAAGATATTAGCCTTTTTGTATAATTCATTCGAAGCGTTGTTTGCAGTAGTAGCATATGAGTCCGGTTTGAGTTTGAAAAAAAATGAGTCCGGTGCAAATTTTTGGGCTGTAAAAAATGCTGAAATTTTTGGGATGAAATGGCAAATTAAACAAGTGCGTGATATGATGGACTTTATTCAATTTTTAGAAAGTGGAATAAAGATGGGCATGGTATCTGCAGATGCAGCTATACCAATGTTATCCACTACATTCATCGCTTTACAAAATAATTTTAAATTTTGTACAAGATATAAAGATGAAATAAAAGAGCGTAATCGTAAGCTTGTAAAACAAAATCTTAAAATTGCAAAATAAAAAAGCAGCATTTACTTATGTACAAAAGGCAGCATCACGATTAAGGGCAGCATTTGATTTTTGGGGGCAGCATTATGTTTAAAAATATTACACACTGTTTACGGTGTGGTAAACTATTAAAAGATAGTATTTCAAGACAAAGAGGATACGGTGCTGAATGTTGGAAAATTGTATGTAGGAATCGTTCCTTAAAACATCATAATTTAATTGAGATTGGAGAACAAAATGCAAATAGTATCAAAAAAGACATTAAAAGAACTTGAAAATATTATTATTAGAAATAATAAAGCTCCTAATAATACGAATGTACTAGCAAATTTGACTTATAAGTGTGTAGATGATTTAAAGAATTATTGTTTACAAAATAGCGATTTACATTATAGGTTTTTAACGAATGTACTTTTAACCGACTTTGCCAAAAACAGGGAAGAAAAAATACAAGAATTTGCAATAGCGAACCAAATAAGTGAAAGCCATGTGTACGTTATACGCCGGGAAATTATATTACGCTTTTTGGTTACCATGCAAAATTGCAAGGCGTATAAATTAAACGAATAAAATGGTTGACATTGCTTTAAAGTTGTGTTATAATGTAGTTAAATAAAGGGGGTATTTAAAATGAAAAAGTTTTCAATTATATTATTTTTAGTGGTATGCAGTTTTTTAATGACTCGACCAGTCGATGAACCTACAGTATATAAACCTGCACCACGAGTTATAATGCAAAACGAAACACATGAGTTTTTAGAAGACCCTGTAACTAAAACCGTTTACAAACGTAACAAGGTAACTGGCGAAGTAGTCGATTTACAAAAAACAAAACAACAATTAATGAAATAGCCTGCATTTTGCAGGTTATTTTTTTTGCCATTTTTGCAGAATACCCTTTAAATCTTCATATTTTAGTTTTAACAGCTTTTTTGCTTTACAGGTATAAATATATGCGGTGTTGCTAAAAAATTAAATACAGGGCAATTATGAAGGTGAAAGTTATTCACAGGCTGTGGATAAAGTTGTGGATAACTTTTTTATAAAAAATGCTTGACTTTTAAATCACAATCGTTTATAATAAAACCATAGAAAGTAACCAATCAAAAATAATAAATAGGGGGTAAAAATATGTTTACAAAACAACAGGAAAGGGAGTTATGTGGTTTTGCTTTATACATAGAAAACCACGAAGAAGAATTTAAGTACCAATTATTAGACCGTTTACGTTGCGACTGTGAATATTTTTTAGGTTTTGGTAACAGGCATGAAAAACGTTTGTGGGGTGGTACTGCTAGAATGCACATCGAATTTATGTACATTATATATTATTCGTTAAAAGTAAAACCTGAATGGCTAACAGAAAAACAAATTGATGAATATTTAACTAAAATGTTGTAAAAAGTGCTTGACTTTTTAAGCAAAGTCGGTTATAATTAAAACATAAAATAAATAAGGGGGTCATTGATATGGCAAACAAACTTGAGGAAAAAATTATTAAATTATTGGAGTTAAGCAAAAAAAATAGTTGTAAAGAGGAGGCTATTGCTGCGGCGGCAAAAGCCCAGGAATTAATGGCAAAATATAATATTAGTATTGCAAACTTAAAAGGTAATGCTAATAAACAGCCAGAATTTAGTTATGCAAGTTGTGTAGGGCGTAGCTACCGCTTTAAACTGGCACAAATTATTGCCGACAATTACGGTGTTAAATTGTTGTGGTCGGGCAAAATGGTTGCTGTTTTTTATGGCTACCCTGCAAATGTTACAACTGCCACTAAGGTATACGAATGGCTGTGGAATGTTATTCACCGTATGGCTGATAGTTATCAAACAAAAGTTTGGAAGCAAGGTAATGGCGTTAAAGGTGTATATGGTAGTTTTGTGCAAGGGTTTTTAACAGGTTTAAAGGAAACACTCGATGCCAACTGTAAAGCACTAAAAATTACAGTCGATGAAAATGTTGTGCAGTTATTTGACGAATATTGTAAACAAAATACAAAAACATTTACCAGTAAAGGCATGAAAGTCAGCCAGTTAAACGTTGAAGCCTTTAACAGTGGCGCAAACGAGGGTAAAAAAATTATGACAACCAAGTAAATCGGTGAGTAATATGGAAATATTATTAGGTAGTATTATAGTTGCTTTACTAATAAACTACATAACTATCCAGCCTGAAGCCCTTTCGAGGGTTTTGGGCTGGATAGTTATAACCATTATATATATCGCTGGCTTTCCAATATTTATGCTATTAAATTACTGGCAACTGTTAAAGCGTTTTAATAAAACATATAAAAAGGGGTAAGTAGGAATTATGATTATTAGTAACGATTTAGTAATTAATGTTGAGTCGTTTTTAAAATGTACGCTTGATTGTTACCTATTGAAAGAAAGTAGGTTATGCTGTGAAGTATTAGTGCTTACAGAGGAGGAGGTAGCGGAATTAATCGAAGCTGCATTTTGCGACTATATAGCCGACTATGGTATTTACATTCAAAGAGTATATACGAAAAAAAGCGAACAAGGAATATTTATTGATTATAAATATGGTACTAAAAAAGCAAAATTACAATATGAAATAATACAATAATTAGGAGGAATTACTATTATGCCGGGTGAAATTTATATAAAAAACGAATACGGTAGAAGTATAATTACATACAACGATTCACCCATTGTTACATTGCAAGTCGAATTGCATTTATTAATAATGGGCAATTAGGTATATTTAATGGTTAATTTTTAAGGGGGTATTTACCCCCTTATTTTTTTATAATTTTTTAAAAAACTGCTTGCAAATGTTGCTATTTTGTGTTATAATATGTATAACAAATAAACAAGGGGGCTTTAAAATGTTAAAAGCAAAAAAATACAAGGTATATGATATTTATGAAGGCAAAGATACCGTAGGTTATGCCGATACCATTGAGGAAGTTAAAAAACTTGCTAGACGTTGGCACGATGATGTAGACGGTGAATGTTGTATTGTATACGCCGAATTAAATAAAGAAAGTGGAAAATACAAATTTAGTAACTATAAAGAGGTATGCTATTAATTTATATTTTAATGCCTTGCAATTAAACGTTGCAGGGTATTTTTTTAACTAAAAATAGGCAAAAAAATAACCCCCTAATAAAAAGGGGGCATTTTTTATTAAACTATGCAACTGCCTGTGTAAACTATACAGTTTTTAGCGTTTGTATGCCAACTTAAACAGTAGGTATTATGGCTATATTGGTAATGTTGCACATAAATATTAAAGGTAATATTGCCATTTTTGCCCTTGTTGGTTTTTAAGGTTAAAACCCTAAAATTTAATGCCTTAATATACTGTAGTAAAACTGCAATAACTTTAGTGGCGTGTTGGCGTGGTAAATTGTGTTTGTTTAATTGGGCAAAGTGCCTTTTAAAATAAGTTAATATTATTAAAACCCCCTGTTTTTAAGTTACTTATATTATAACACTAACAAGCAATAATTGCAATATACAATATTAAAAAATTACAAGCAAAATATGTAAACATATTGCTTATGTTGCAAACAAAAAAGGCAAAAAACAAGCAAATTACAGGTATTTTAATAAAATAAATAGCGTTTATAGGGGCATAAACAAGGCTGTAGGCAGTTTTATACAATATAGGTATAAATGTAAGGGGGCAGTTAAAAAGTATTAATACAGGGCAATTTTGCTGGCGGCGGTAGGTAAACATTTGTGTATTTTGTTGATTTATGAATTAATTAGTAAAAATAATAAAATAATAAATAAAAGGTAATAGTAAAGGTAGGCAAATATGTAAACAAACAGTAAATAAAACAAGCAAACTAGCAATAATTATTAATAAGTAAAAAGCATAAAAAAGCGAGTAAATAAGGCAGGTTTGGCAGGGTAATAAACAACAAGGAAAGTGGCATTATTAGTAATAATTATTGATAGTGAAGTAATATTAAATAAAATATAAGGTAAAGTAAGGAAGTTAGATAAATAGGTATAATAAAAAATTTAAAACCGCGCGCTAAATGAAATTATGTGTTTATTAGAAATATAAGAGTAATAGTAGTAATAAGGTAAAAATAATACTATATAAACAAGAAATACTAGCAATTAAAAGTATTATACAAGTAAGCTTTATTAGCTATTGTAGTTATAACAATATAGGCATAAATACCAATATAATAAGGTTTTATAAGGAAAACAAACACTTATAAAACAAGCTATTTTTAATAGTAATGATTATGAATAAATAATAAGATATTATTGTAGTTTAGATTATTTAGTTATAAATATTAGGTATTAATGCTTATGAAGAGGTATAAGTAAGTAAAGGAGAATAGTGTAAAAAAGGCAAGTAGTTGCAAAGAATAGTTATATAAAAATAGTAATAAAACATAAGTGTATTAAGATATTTTTTAGGTAAAATAAGTAAATAGGAATAGTATAAAAAAGTTGTTTAACGGCTCGACTGAACATATACTTATAAGCATTTCATATTTTTAACGCCTTTTTACCTGTTTGCACCCCATATTTAACAGTATTTGTTATTATTTTATGCTTAAATCAAGTAGTAACAATTATTATTAAGCAATAATTGCAAGCAAGAGTTGTTATTACTTGCAAACCAAGTGTATATGCCATGTTTGCCGAGTTAAGTAAGTGTTATTATTAGTAATTATGATTAAATGATTATGACAGAAAATAAGAAAAAGTGTTTATTTTATATATAGGCAAAACACCAATAATACTTATTAGCAACCAATCAAACAAGCAATAGCAATTTATTAGTAATTATTACTAGCAACAATGGCTGACTAATGTGCCAAGAGTATAATAAACAATAGCGACTAGCTGGCAAGCCCAATTAGATAATAATAAAGATGATACCCCCCTGCGTCCGTTTTAAGAATTGTTGCTACCACCCACCCCATCTATAATACATATCCATTATAGAGTCAATTTTACTAATCAAAAATATCCTGCCCTATAGAGTCAATTTTACTAATCAAAAATACAAACCCCTATTGAGTCTTTTTTCTTAATCAAAAATATCCTGCCCTATAGAGTCATTTATTCCAATCAAATAATTTATGATTAATTCCCCATTAAGTCCTTATAAATCAAATTTGATAATCAAAATTACAGACTCCCATAGAGTCAAATTTATTAATCAAGTCCCTCTTAAAGCAATCCCCCCATTAAAGAACGACTAAAAATATTCTTTTCGTATAAATAAAATGTTGACAATAGCAAACTAAAGTATTATAATAACTATAGTCAAAGTTTTAAATGCAAGTATGAAAAATGCCTTGTACACATTTAAAACTTTACCAATATAAAAGTAATAAGGGGGCGTATAAAAAGTGTGTAGTGGGCAAAATTCATTAAGTAAAGGAGGATTAAATGCAAAAGCTGGATTTTGTTATCCCTATAATAATAGGTATATTAGTTTTTTACCTTCTGATGATACTGAAATTTTTATATCTAGAAATGTAAAAGCAAAGCGGCGAGAATTTATTGAATGTGATATTAGAAAATCCCCGTTTTCAAAACCTTGTGTAATGGATACTGATAGTGTCAATAAACGTATATTAAAGGATTTAGAAAATTATATAGCAAGATGCGTAGAATGTGATTTCCTTCCCTTAATTCCTGATGGCACTATGTATGAAATTAATCAATATTGTGAATATACAAATTTAAATATTGTTTTTAGTAAAGGGGAGTTTTATGGACTTTGATAGAAGAAGGAATTATTAAGGAGAAGTGAACAATGAATGATGATTTATTGATATTAAAATCACTTATAGCTGAGGCTAATGATGTTGTATCGCAAAGAGAGCTTTATCAAGAGGATTCTTTACAATACCTTTTGTTGACTCAAAGATTGATTGATATATTAGGTATTTGTGAACAAGTTTCTTGTAAACATACCAACACTATGAAAAATTTAAAAGAAACTAATATAACTATTCTTAGTAATGCTATTAAATCAAAGAAATTGGTAGATAGGAGTGAATAGTGATGTTAAGTGGAGAATATGTAAGAAAGTTGAATAAAAAATTTGAACAGGTACAGGAATTGGCGACTAAAAAAGCAAGACAATATAAAACTCATGAGGCTTTTGCTGCTTTTGAAACTGCGGCTAGATTGAAATACGGCGATGCTCGTTATAATTACCAATATGCCGCACTTAAAGACTTTATGTCAAAACACGTTGCTCATATTTATAATAATGACCTCGATGGCGATAAAGTATCTGAAAGTTTAACTGATATTGCTGTATACTGTATTATCGCTAGTGTTATGTTTGATGAACATTATGCTGAAAGATGTCATATTAATCCGGAGGATGTAACTAATGCTAATAGTTGAACATATGTCAACATGGGGCTTTGAACACGCTATTAGGGGCATGAGAAATTCTATGAATAGTTGGGATAAATCTGATAGTCATTTTCATTACCATTCCTGTTTGGATTGTGATCATCAACCTCAAAATTGTGAAAATGATCATAAAATCTTTGCGGATTGTGTATGTTTTAATATTGGCGAAAATGATTTAGATTTAATGCAACGTCTGTATAAGGCGGGCACTGAGCATGGTAAATATCTACGTCAAATTTTTGTGAGTATGGACATTACTGCCCCTCTTTATTGGTGGAAGGAGTTTGATACTTATAAAGTAGGCACTGTTGCTAATTCCTGTTCTACTATGCACAAAATTCACGCTAAAAAGTTTGAACTGGATGATTTTAGTCATGAACATTTACACGAAATTTGTCGCATGCAATTAGAAGAAGTTATACAAACGTTAAACATAATGCGAGAAAGGTATATCAAAACGAATGCTAAAGAATTTTGGTGGCAGATTATTCAGCTATTGCCTTCGAGCTATAATCAAAAAAGAACCATTACCATGAATTATGAGAATGTTATGAATATTATAAATCAACGTCAGTATCATAAATTAGACGAATGGGTCAATTTTGTTAAGTATTTAAGAATATTACCATATATAAAAGAGATAAGGGATGAAGAAAAATGAAAAATATGAATGCTAATACATTTAAATTAATGGCAGAAACACTTGCTAGTTTAACTTATGCAATATTACAAAATAATTTCGATTTGGCTCAATTAAAACAAAATGTTTATCGAGATAAATTAAATTTAGCTGCTGTACTTGGTGTATTGCTCAGGCGTGAATTAGTATCTAGAAGTGATGTTGATGAACTTTTGGCAGAAATTAAAAGGGGCTCTGAAGTTCAGAAAGAATTACAAAAGTGTCGGGACGACTTAAAGAAAGCACAGGAAACGACTGAAAAATTATTATCATATATGAAAGCTATGGGAGATTAATTATGGACTTAAAAGATTTTATTACTTGCCTTTCTATCGCTCTTAACTGTGCTATTTCTATCGCATATTTAGCAGAACGAAGTACGAAAAATCTGCATATAGCAAGAAATCATGAATTGGAAGTTAGACTATCCAAACTATATAAAGAATATTTAGATAGTTTAAATCAACAAATGATGGTTGTAAAAAAATTAGATGATACATTACATAATCAAAAAATAGTTTGTGATTGTTTAGTTCAGTTTTCTCATAATAACCCGGACAAAGAACAAATTTTGAAAAAATTAAATGGGGTGATTAAACTATGACCTTTATGCAAAAGTTGACAGCGGCTCTTGTATTATTTGGATTATTTGCTAGTATTTATTTACTTAACGAAGGAGCCCCTATAAGTGCTACAGCAGTAAATACTGGACTTATTGTTGTATTACTTTATGATATATTTTGTGAGTTGGGGAAAAAGTAATGAATAAGTTTGTTGTATTTTCAATAATGGTATGTGCTTTCTACTTTTTGATAGAGCCTACTAAAAAATTAATTGACTATATACGTTGGTATTTCGGATTCACATATGGCTATGAGGATAAAGTTTTAGTTCTTGGTATCGGTATTGGCTATATTAAGTGCGTGATTAATGGCAATATGTATTTAGTTGAATTTCCAAACCACCCTTTAAAAATTGTTAGTCACGAGGATATTACAAGAATTTACCGTAGGGGAGAAGAGAAATGATTAAATTACTCTTACTCGCTATCACGCAGATATTACTTTATATTGTGTTGTTGACTACAAATGATCTGTCCACAAGACCATTGATTTTTGCAGCACAAATTTCGCTTTTTTTGTATCAATTTATATTCGAATAAGGAATGGAGTGAAAAAATGACCGTAGGTGAAGTAAGAAAAATTTGTGATGGAGAACCAATACAGTTAATCGGATCTCGTACTGGTAAAAAACTTGCGAATAGCTGGAATAATGTAACGGAAGTATTAGCAAGATATGATAATCATGAATCATGTGGAATATTTGCCAGTATGAGAGTTCAAACAGATAGAGTAAATATGCCAAACTATATAACACCCATTATCTGTATTTGGGTAACAGGAGAATAAGAATATGAAAAAAGTAACAGCAGAAGTTATCGAAAAAAATCATTTTCTAGTCACTGTAGAAGTTAAAGACAATGCTACAGAAAAGGATATTTATAATGCGATAGAAGACGCCTATATGGTAGATGATTACAAAGTTATTGAACAATTTATTCATGATATTACTAATATAAAGGTGTGTGAAAAATGAGTAAAGAGTATGAATGTTTTGGATATAAAGATATGATGAATCTAATGAGTGCTATTAAGGCATATGATTATGATGGTTGGCAACTTGTAAGTGTTGGTCACAATGGCAAGTTTTATTTTGCAGTAGTCCAACGTGATAAAATTGAAACAGAGGAGAGTGAAAAAATGAAATTCAATGTTAAATCGGAAAAAACTTACACAATTACTTTAGACGATAAAACTTGTTCATTATTAATGCAAGCATTAAAATATGCAGATTTGCATATAATTGAATTACCTGTAGATATTGTAAAAAGTAATGAATCTTTGTTGAGTGATATAAGATTCTTTATTAAAGAATTTACATCTAGAATGTCAGAGAAGGAATAATAATATGAGAAGATTTGAAGCTATTGAAGGAAAATTAGTTACTTTACCAACAAGAAAAACTATTGGTTCTGCTGGGTATGATTTTCGTTGTCCTTACAGTTACACATTAAACGCAGGGGAAACTGTAGTTTTTAAAACAGGTGTCAAAGCTTGTATGAATCGTAATGAAGTATTATATATTTATATTCGTTCAAGTTTGGGAATCAAACATAAATTAGCCTTAACTAATGGTACAGGTATTATTGATTCAGACTATTATAATAATCCTGACAATGAAGGAGAAATTTTAATTCCTATTACTAATAATGGTAATACCCCTTATGAATTTACTATTGGGGATAGAATTGCACAGGGCATTTTTTCAACCTATCTTACTGTAGATGGGGAGAATACGGAAGAATTGCAGGAAAGAGTTGGCGGAGTAGGAAGTACAGGCAAATGAAAATGCCTTTTTAAGGGTATTTATAAAGGGGGTTAAGGTGTTTGTATGTACAGAAAAAATGTAATTTTACAGGTTTTAGAGCTGTATAATTTAAAGCCCTATCAAAAGTTCAAGCTTACAGATGGATATACTAAAAAGGTGCTTGGAATGTATTACTTTAACAGATCTGGATATCTATGCCAATGTTTTAGTAAGAAATGGGATAATGATTTTAGTTGTATAATTCGAGATATAAATCATATTCACACTGTAAACATTTTAAATGGTATTCATCTCATTGAATTAAAAGATGGTTGACATTCTTTAAGATTTGTTCTAAAATTAAATAAAGATATGAATAGGTATATCTTGGATATACCTATTTTTATTGATAGGAGGAAAATCATGATTAAACCATTAATATCTATTAAAGATATTCGTTCCGAAGAAGAAGAAGGCTTTTGCATGGATATCGCTCTTGGTGCTGGTTACGCTGAAGCGTTTAAACATTGGTTTCCGGAAAGGGCTGAAAAGGTAAAATCTTTAGGTGCTTCCGGATATCAACTTGCACAAAGACCAAAAATGGCAAACAGAATAATGGAGCTTGTTAAGGCAAGAGAAGACCAAAACACTAAAGCATTAGAATGGACAAGAACTAAATCCATTGAAAAGCTTCACTATGTTATTAATTGTTGTCAAGCCGAAATAAATAGGGTTAATAAAGCTTTTGAAGATGAATTGCAGTTTTTAGAAGAACAAATCAACGAAACTTCTGATCCCGCTGAAATTCGTAGACTTGTTAATAAAATGATTAAACTTCGTCAAAAAAGTCATCTTAATAAAATTCAGATTAGCGGTATAACGGATGCTATTGCTGAATTAAATACCATGCATGGATTCAATGAAAGTAATGTCAATATTAATAGTGCGGTTTCTTTTGTTGGGGAAGAAGACTTGGAGGACTAAATGAGTTCAGTTAATATTGCTCAAGTTGTTGGTAAGGGATATAAATCGTTTTGGAATTTTAAAGGTAGATATCGTTGTTTAAAAGGTGGACGCGGTAGCAAAAAGTCTTGTACGGCTGCATTGTGGTATATTTTTAATATGATGAAGTTTTGGGAAAAATATCATTTAAAGCCAAATACAATGGTTGTTCGACGTTATTATAATACACACAGAGATTCTACTTTTCGTCAGTTAAAATGGGCAATTAATAGATTAGGTGTAAATCATTTGTGGAAAGCTACAGTCAATCCTTTGGAGATAACTTATATTCCTTCCGGACAAAAGATATTTTTTAGGGGTATGGATGACGCCCAATCTATTACATCTATCACTGTAGAAGATGGTTATCTTTGTTGGGTATGGTGGGAAGAAGCTTTCCAATGTTCTAATGAAGATGAATTTAATAAGGTTGACTTATCAATTCGTGGTGTTATTCCTGAACCTCTATTTAAGCAACATACATTTACTTTCAATCCATGGTCTGATAAAATTTGGCTTAAAAAAAGATTCTTTGATAAGGCGGATGGTAAAGATATTTTTGCTTTAACAACTAATTATCAATGTAATGAATGGTTAGGTGAAGATGATTTAGAAATTTTCGCTAAAATGAAATTAGAAAATCCTCGTCGTTATAATATCGAAGGCATGGGAGATTGGGGTATCGCCGAAGGTCTTATTTATAATAACTGGCAAGAAATGGAATTTGATATTTCCTACTTCTTGAATGCAAAGGATATGAAAGGTAATCTTATATATCGTGATCTTAAAGGACTTGACTTTGGTTATACTAATGACCCAACAGCTTTGAGTTGTGTATTTGTTGATGAAAAGAAATATGAAATTTATATTTATGATGAAATTTATCGTACTCGTATGAGTAATCAAATGATTTATGATAATATCAAATATAAAGGTTATCAACATCATCTAATTACAGCAGACTGCGAGGATACAAGAACAATTAATGAATTATATTTATTAGGATTAAATCGAATTAAGGCATCTAAAAAAGGTCATGGTAGTAAAATTGCTGGTATTCAAAAATTGATGGATTATAAGATTTATGTTCATCCACGATGTGTTAATCATATTGTAGAATTAAGTAATTATGTATGGGATAAAGATAAAGATACTGGTAAACCTATTAATGAACCAATTGATGAATATAATCATCTTATGGACGCATTACGTTACGCTACTGAAAAATGTAATGGAAGAACATTTAGTTTCTAAGGAGGTAGAATTATGTTCAAGTTACCCGATTTTATGAGGATTGATCCAACAGATTTAAACGCTGAAAGTATTCGTCGTTTAAGTACTTTCGGAAAACCTCAGGAAGATTTTATTATGGGTGCAGTGCAGCAATTTCAAAATTCTAATATTTTTAAAGAACGTGAAGTTGCTAGAAGGTATTTTGAGAATGAAACCGATATTGATAAAAAGGAAAGGTATTATTTTAATCGTCATAAACAAAAAGTTCTTGATGATACTGTAACTAATACTAAATTAAGACACGCTTTTTATCGTAAACTTGTAAATCAAAAGGTAAATTATCTATTAAGTAAACCATTTATAATCAAATGTAGAAATAAAGAATTTGAACAATTATTAAAAACATATTTTGATAAAAAATTCTTACGTCAGTTACAAAATACGGTTAGAAAGACCGTTGTTACTGGAATAAGTTGGTTACAGGTTTATTATGATGTAAATGGCTCTTTATTGTTTAAACGCATTCCAGATGATGAAGTTATTCCATTTTGGGCAGATGCCGATCACACTGTTTTAGATGCAGTTATCCGTTATTATATTATTTCAGAATATAAACCAAATGGCGATGAAATCCAGCATCAAAAAGTAGAATATTATACTCCTGAAGGAGTGTGGTATTACGAGATTAAAGAAACTGGTTTAGTAGTTGATCCGGATAAAACGCAACCAACTGATGGTCATTTTAAAGTTAAGCAGAAAAAATTAAATAATGACGGTCTTGTTTTAACAGATGATAAAGGTGATCCTATTTATGTTGCTGAACCTCAAAGCTGGGGACGTGTACCATTTATTCCTATTAAATATAACAGCGAAGAATTACCTTTATTACGATATGTCAAAACTCTAATTGATGATTATGATTTTATTACAAGCGATATTAGTGATCAAATTCATGATGTTCCTAATAGTATTCGTATTGTAAAGGGTTATGATGGTACTGATAAAGACGAATTTATTTTAAACCTTAAACAAACGAAAATGGCATATGTAACAGAAGATGGTGACGTTACTAACCTAGATATCCCATTTAAGCTGGAAGGTGCAGAATTGCACTTAAATCGTCTGCGTAAAGATATTTATGAAGATGGTTCTGGCGTAGATACTCAACAAGATGAAATGCGCGATATTAGTGGCGAGGCGTTGAAGTTTAAATATATTGATTTGTCTTTGGATTGTAATGATATCGGTGTACAAGTTACGGAAGCTTTGGAAATATTAGCTTGGTTTATTAAAGAGCATGAAAAAACTTTCAATACTAAAAATTATGATCAAGAAAATTTCGATATTATTTTCAACACTGATATGATTACCAACGAAGCTCAAACAATTCTTGATTGCAAAAACAGTGAAGGTATTATTAGTAAATCTACTATTGTTTCTAATCATCCTTGGGTTTTGGATTCTGAAGAAGAACTCAAGCTTATGGAACAAGATGAAGAAGCAGAACAGCAAAAAGAAATTGAATTACAAACTAAATTAGCACAAGCCACTTATACCGGAGGAGAGGGTAATGAATGATTTTGAGTATTGGCAAGAGCGTTCTGAACAAAATATAATTTTAACAGAACAGCTTGCTAACAGTTACAATGAGCAATTAGCTCGTGAATACAATAAAGTTATAAAATCCTTACAGCAACAGCTTTATGAATTTTATGCTCTATATGCTAGCGAAAATGGATTGACTTTACAAGAGGCTCAAAAGAAATTAAGTTCAAAGGAATTAAAAGAATTAAGGGCTACTATTGATGAATATATTGAAGAAGCCCAAAAGTTTGACAGTAAGAATGCTAATAAATATTTAAAAAATTTAGAAGAATTGCAAGCAAAAGCAAAGGTATCTAGATTAGAATTATTAATGGCAGAATACCGTCATGCAATTGAAATGTTGTTATTGCAACAGGAGGTCGACCAGCCGAATATTTATTTAGAAGGCTATGAATCCTCCTTCTACCATACTTTATATGACATACAAACTTATTCCGGAATAGGGGCAACCTTCACTCGTCCTACAAGAGATATGGTAGTGGCTGCTCTTGCCCAAAAGTATTTAGGACAAAATTTTAGTGACCGTTTATGGCAAAATAAAGAAATGCTTATTTACACATTAAAAAAAGAAATAAAGCAAGCCTTTGCCGCTGGTACACCTGCAAAGAATGTAGCAGAAACAGTCGCTAAAAAAATGAATACTCGATTGGGAGTTGCACAAACTCTTGTTCGTACAGAAATGGCGAATGTTGCAAATCAGGGAAATTTGCTTGCATATAAAGAAGCGGGCGTTAAAGAATATAAATTATTAGCAACATTGGATTTTAAAACATCAGAAATTTGTAGAGAATTAGATGGAAATGTATATTTAGTATCTCAAGCAGAAAGAGGAGTAAATTATCCACCATTTCATCCTAATTGTCGCACAACTACTGTTCCAGTTGTTGACGGAGAATCCTATCATACTAGAATTGCTAAAAAAGATGGTTCTTATGAAGTAGTTAAAGATATCACCTATAAACAGTGGTATAAAAAATATGTAAAAGATTAAGAACTATTATAGTGACAATTAAGAATTATCCTGTTATACTTTACTCATAAGGTTTTCCTTATGAGTATTTTTTATGAAAAGGAGAGAAAGTAATGACAAAAGAACAATTGATTGCTCTTGGCTTGACAGAAGAACAAGCTAATAAAGCAATCGAATTACATACCACTGCATTACAAGGGTATGTGGCTAAAGGCACTTATGACGTGCTAAAGGCAGAGGCTGATAATCTAAAAGCTACTAACGATTCTATGAAAGCCGAAGTTGACAAACTTAAAAAGTTCGAAGGCACTAATGCTGAATTAGCTGCTAAAATCGAAAAACTTCAAGGTGATGTGACTACAAAAGAAGAAACTTATAAATCTGAATTGGAGAAACTTCGCAAAATCAATGCTGTGGAACTGGTATTGTTGCAAGGCGAAAATAAACCTTATGATTTAGATTTAGTTAAGGGTCTTGTAGATTTAAGTTTGATTAAACTTGACGGCGATAAAGTTGTTAGCGGTTTAAAAGAACAAATCGATACTCTGCGTACCGATAAAGCATTCTTATTTAATCCTGGGGAACAAAAAAGAGAACCTTTTGGAAATCCTCCGAATGATGGTTTTAAACCTCCCAAAACAGATAATGTAGCTGATTTCGGTAAATCTTTAGCAAAAACTAAGCTCACTATGATGGGCATAAATACTGAAGGAGGTAATTAAAAATGATGAAATTCACCACTAAAGAATATGATTCTGCTAAACATATTCTTGCGATTCCTGATCATTATGTTGCTATCGCACGCACTGCTGCAAAAGCTACTGCTGCTGGCGGTATGGTAGTATCTGAAAATGGTCGATTTATTATTAAAGCTGGTACTGTTTATCCTGCAAATGATGCAACTGCAATCGGTCTTGTAATGCAAGATTACGATGTAACTGATAGTGATGCTTCTATGGCAATCATTATTCATGGTTTCGTTCGTGCAGATCGTTTGCCCGCAGCTCTGTCTGCAACAGCAAAACCTGTTTTGTCACAAATTACAGTAATCGCTGCAATTACAGATAGCAAAGAAGGAGATTAATCATGGCATCTTATAGCATTTTTGATATTTTTGATTCTAAAGCGATTGCAGCCTATTGGACTGACGTCAATACTGCAATGAAAGATCCGATGATCGGTTCTACATTCTTTCCAGATACTCGTACTGCAAGTTTAGAGTTATCTTGGATTAAAGGTCGTAACAATCTTCCGATTGCTTTGCAACCTTCTGCTTTTGATACTAAAGCAAGTTTGAGAGATCGTATCGGTGTAACCGAGATCTCAACTGAAATGCCGTTCTTCCGTGAAGCGATGCGTATCGGCGAAAAAGAACGTCAGGATATTCAAAACCTGTTAGCTAAAGGTATTCCTTTTGCACAACCTACCATTGCTAGAGTATACGATGACATCGCTAATCTTGTTGATGGTGCTCGTGTTCAGGCAGAACGTATGCGTATGAGTTTGTTAGTAAATGGTAAAATTTCGGTAACTGCCACTAAAGGTACTGGTCGTGACATTACTTATCAGTATAACTACGACCCTAATGGAGATTGGGCAAGTGATCACTCTGTTACTTTAGCAGGTAATGGTACTTGGACTGTAGCTAATAAAGCAACTTCTGATCCTATCGGGGATTTGTTAGATGCTAAAGAAGCTATGGCTGATCAGTATGGCATTACTTTAACTCGTGCTTTGATGACTACCAAAACACTTCGTAATATGTTAGCTTCTGAATCTATTAAGAAAGCTATGAATCCTTTGGGTGCTACTAGCATGATCTTGTTGGATACTGAAGCAAAACGGTATTTAGAACAACAGACTGGATTAACTATTATCACTTATGATAAAATGTTCAAAGACGAAGAAGGCGTGGATCAGAAATTCTATCCGGATAATTATGTAACCTTACTTCCCAGTTATGCTGTCGGAAACACTTGGTTTGGTACTACTCCGGAAGAATATGATCTTATGAGTGGTAATACTAATGCTTCGGTTTCTGTTGTTGGTAGTGGTATTGCAATTACTACTATTAAAGAACCGCATCCTGTAAACGTGTTCACAGTTGTTGATGCAATCGCGCTTCCTTCCTTTGAACGCATGGATGATATCTATGTAATGAAAGTTGCATAATTTTTAGGAGGTCAGTATGGCTAAGGTTAAAGTTCAATTTCCTATTACAGTGAAATATCAGCGTGTAATATATCCTCCATACACTAATATCCTTGCGGATACTGAAGATCTTCCGGACATGAAAAAAGCTGGAGCAGTTATTTTTGAAGAAGAATCTGTTGAAGAAAAGATTTCTGAAGAAGTAGTTGCTCCAAAAACAAGTAAATCTAAATCCCAACGAAAGAATAAATCTGGACGTTTGGTAGAATGATTACTGTTGATAAAGGTTTAATTGCGGACATCGTAAAGACTCAGCTCGGAGTGGATACACCCTCCGAGCCTTTATTGAATTTAACTATTGACGAAGTAGAGCAAGAAATTAAAAACTTCTGCAATATAAAAGAAGTTCCACGAGAACTCACCTATACTTTCGCTAATATAGTAGTGGATTTATTTAGGTATCGTCAAGAGTTTATAAATGCCACTAAAAAACCTGTTGAAGGTGAAGAAGAAGATGACGATATTACTATAAATGAGGGTAATATGAACTCAATTCGTGTTGGTGATACCACAATTACTTTCGGTTCCGGAAGTGATACTATGGTTTATAATAAGAATATGAGGAGTCATCAGGCAAATTTAGACGATGTCATATTAAACTATAAAGCTCAACTTAAAAAGTTTCGGAGGATGGTGTGGTAAATGGCGATTAGAATTGGTGGAACAAGGAAAATATTTAAAAAATATATGTATAAAGATAGGTTCGAAGTTTATCGTTTAACTCAAAAAGAGAATGATGATTTCACTGTGAATAATCAAGTATTAGAACCTTTATATACAAATGAACCTTGCAAAGTCAGTTTAAATTATCAAGATTTACCTGAGGAAGATTCTTTGTTAGTTAATCCAACAAATCAACATATTGGTATTTTTTGTGATCCAAAACTCGATATTCGTAAAGGCGATAAAATTATAGCTTATATTATGGACGATCGAGGTAATGTATTAGATACCTTTACTGATTTTGCTGGTAGACCTGAAAAACATACTTCCCATCAACAATTTGCTCTTGTGAATAGAGGATATGCTTAATGTCTAGAGTTAATTTTGATTTTAAAAACTTTGATAGGTTTACAAAAAACTTTGAAAAACTTCAAAAAGAATTTGATCCATTTTGTCGAAGATTTCTGTTAGATCAGGCAATGATTGCTCTAGCGGATACTAAGGCAATGACACCAGTTAAAACAGGTGATTTAAGAAATAGGTGGGAGTTATCTCAAGTTTTTAAAACCGCCAAAGGATATTATATTCAAATATTTAATACTTTAGAATATGCCTCTTATGTAGAAGATGGGCATAGACAACAAGTAGGTAGATTCGTTCCTGGGATTTTCGTTGGTGGGAAGTTTGTTTATCAAAAAGGTGCTAAATCCGGAATGGTTTTAAAAAAGCCGTGGGTAAACGGATTTCATATGTGTCGAATAGCTGTTGATCGTGTTCAAGATAATATGCAACAGAAATTTGATCAAGCTTTTAAAAGTTTTTGCGGAAGGAATCAATTATGATTATACCAATAAAGGGAGATTTTATTATTAGCGCCATGGCAACAAAAATGGCACAGTGTCTGAGAAATGATACAGTTGATCCTCCTGTTATTCCTACGATGTATAAAAATAAAATTATGGAAGGGGCTAAAGAACCTTTCTTTTTACTTTCTATTATTGATATGACTCAAGAAAACGGAATGACAACTTCTGCATGGAGAGTATATCGTATGAAAGTTGAATACCATTTAGAGGAAACAGATTACGATCGACATTCAGAGTATAGAGATATGGGTGAAAGACTTCTTGGTATTTTAAGAACGATTGATCTTCCAGATAAATATGAGGGTGATAAAATTATCACTCGATTAGTGAAAGCTAATAAAATGAGTTTTCAAATTGTTGAAAATGTTTTACAGTTTTTTGTTAATTACAGGATCAAAGTAAAATTAATTTTACCTGATCCAGTTAAAATGCAAGAACTGGAAATCAATCGATTGGAGGTCGATGAATAATGGCAGGCGGAGTCTTTGAAGCTATGAATAAAGTTCGTCCTGGAGCTTATATTGTCTTTCAGAGTGCTTCCCAACCTTTGAATATGGTTGGTGATCGTGGTATCGCTACTTTACCTATTCAAATGAACTGGGGTGCTAATGATACTCTGATTGAACTTACTCCGGAACAATTATTAGATGGCTCATGCGAAAGCATTATCGGTTGCAATATCATGGAAGAAGAATCTTTGATTTATCAACAGGTATTGACCGATTGTGTTAAAGTATTACTTTTTAGAATGGATACTGGCGGCGTTAAAGCAACATTGATCCTTAATACTTTAACTGCAACAGCTAAGTATGCAGGGACGGCTGGTAATAAAATTGCCGTTTCTATTGTTGAAAATGGGTCTAATTTCGACGTTATAACCTCTTTTAATGGTGCAGTTGTAGATACTCAAACAGGGGCATTAGTTGGCGATATCGTGGATAATGATTTCGTTGATTTTAGTGGAACCTCTACCGCTGCTCTTGTTGCAAATGCAGGTGGAGAATTAGAAGATGGTGAAAATGGTACAGTTGTAAATAATACCTATAGCAAATATTTTGATTTGTTGAAAACTGCAAAATGGAATACACTAGGTATTCCGCTTGAAACTTCTATAGAAATTCAAGCGCAATTGAAAACATTTATCAAATATATGCGTGATACTGTAGGTACAAAAGTTCAGGCAGTTGCTAATAACATTGATGCGGATACAGAGGGTATTATATCTACACTTAATCAGGGATATAAATCAGACCAGTATAATATTACGATTCCGATGTTTGTTGCAAGGGTTACAGGCATGACTGCTGGCTGTGCAATTAATAAGTCTTTGACTTATTATGCTTTTGAAGATGCGAATGAAATTATTGGTCAATTATCCCACGAAGAAATTGTATCGGCTTTGCAAAGTGGTAAGTTTGTATTGTCCGCTCGTCAAGATGGTGTTGTTGTTGTCGAACAAGATATCAACACGCTGCATACCTTTACTTCACAAAAAGATTATTCTTTTAGTAAAAATAGGGTTATTCGTACAATTGACCAAATAAATAATGATATTCGTTTATTGTTTGAAAAGAGTTATCTAGGTAAACAGGATAACAACGATGATGGTCGTACAGTATTTAAAGCAGATATTATTGATTACTGCTATAAGTTACAAAAAATGAACGCCATTCAGAATTTTGATGGTTCTACTGATATTACCATTGCTCAAGGTGCAAATCTTGATGAAGTAATTGTTAAGTTGAATATTCAACCTGTTGATTCTATGGAAAAACTCTACATGACAGTTACGCTTCGTCGTTATTAATAGGAGGGATTTGTAATGTCACAAGAACATGATTATTTACGAGCTGGTGATGCCGTTTCCGGTCAAGAAGGTTGGGCAACAATGACTGTTGACGGCGTTGTACAAGAACTCTTTATGATTAAAGATTGTACAATGACGATGACCAAACGTAAAAAGGAATTTAGAGCTCTTGGTTTTAGGGGTTCTCAACATAAGTCCGCAGGTTGGTCTGGTAAAGGTGAATTTACCATGTATCATGTTAGTTCTGTATTCCGCAAGCTTATGCGTGAATATGCGAAAACTGGTAAAGATATTTATTTCACTCTTACCATTAAAAACAACGATCCAACAACCACTATCGGACAGCAGGTAGCTGCTTTTTACTATGTGAACATCGATGAAGGTGTTCTTGCAAAATTAGACGTTGAAGCTGAAGTATTGGAAGAATCAATGACTGTTACTTTCTCTGACTTCGAATATTTAGAATACTTCAATAGTCCTCAAAATTAAAGGAGAATATAAATGGAACTTTTAGATTTGCTTAAATCACGTGATATTCGTGCTACTAAAGAAATTGAATTAAAAGGTGAACTGGCTGGTTGCAAGATTGCTATTCGTCCTGTAACTACTGAAGAATGGCAATCTGCAAGAGCTCGTTCTATTAAAATCAGTAAAACTGGAGAACCTTCCGTTGATCAGGTTGCAATGGGTATTTCTTTGATGGTCGATGGCTGTGTAGTACCGAACTTTAGATCTACTGAAGTATTAGGTACTTTTACAGTTCCGGAAGAGTTTGTTAAATATAATTTCAAGCCAGGAGAAATCGAAAGAATTGCTAATGAAATTATGCAATATTCTGGCTATGGCGAGGATGTAAACCAAACCGTAAAAAAGTAAAAAAGCTTTTTTATGATAAAGATTCTGATACGGTAGCAGCTTACTGGTGTTTCCGGAAATTAGGTTGGAAACCTTCAGAATTTTTAGATTTACCGATTGATGAAAAAGCTTGTGTATTTGCTTTTTTAGAAATAGCAGCTAAACAGGCAAAAGAAGCTCAATCACAAATAAAATAATGATTTAAAGATAAGCGAGGTAAAATCATGGAAGTCAGGAACTCAATTCATTTAGATGATGGAATGTCACCTGTTCTCAGTAAGATTTTAGCCTCGCTTCGTCTTACTTTAACGGCTTTAAATAGTACGCCGGGCGAAGCGGGTTTATTTAGGGCAGCACAACGAGATATTTCAAGAGCTAATCAACTTTTGAATGGATTTAATAGCGAATTAAAACAATCACAAGATTTAATTCGTAATCTTGGATACCGAGATGATAATCCAATAGGTAACGTTTTTTCACGAGCAATGAATCCTTTGACTGAGTTAGTTGCTGGAGTTTATTTATTAAAATCTGCAATTGATGAAGTTGGAAGACTAACAACTCTTGGCGATAATTTAATGTTAAATCAGGCAAGATTAAATATTGTCAACGATGGATTAAGAACACAAGAAGAATTATCAAAAGCTATTTATGAATCGGCACAAAGATCCAGAGCAGATTATTTAGCTACAAGTCGTGTTATTGGTCGTATGGGTATTCTTGCTGGACAAGCCTTTAATAATAATGATGAATTAATCGCTTTTACAGAATTAGTTAATAAAGCTTTCCTTGTTGGTGGTAGTACTCAACAAGAACAGAGAGCCGCTATGTACCAATTGACTCAAGCGATGGCATCAGGCAGACTTCAAGGTGATGAAATGCGTACCATTCGTGAATCTGCTCCCTTACTGAAAAAGGCAATTCAAAATTATATGGGTTTAGATGATGCTGCTTTTAAAGAGGCTCAAAAGAATGGTGAAATTACAGCGGAAGTTATTAAAAATGCTGTATTTGCATCTTCAGATGAAATCCAAAATAAATTTAATGAAATTCCTATAACTTTTAGTCAAGCAATGACGATGGCAGGAAACTCCTTATTGACTAATATGGAAGACATATTTACTGGTATTAGTACAAATGGAGTTAGTATGATACAGACTCTAGTTAGTAATTTTGATATCCTTGCAGGTATACTAGGTTATATTGCAGGAGTATCACTTGTTATCTTAATTAGAAACCTAGTAGCCGCACTACCAGCTGCGGCGGCGTTGGCATTAAGTTTCATTGCCATGAATTGGCAGGTCTTATTATTAGTTGCGGCTGTAATGGCACTGTTTAAATTATTTTTAGCTTTTCCTGAAGCGTTTGGTGTTTTAATTGGTGGTGTTAAAGCACTAGGAACAGCTTTTATGAACATGGTAAAATTAGTAGCTGATTATTTCTTAATGTTATTTAATGAAATAATTTTAAGAGGTATGAATTTTGTTCTTGATAAATTAGGTAAAGAAAAAATTCAAAATGTAGAATATTTTGGAATGGAAAGTGTTGGATTAAGTTATCTTGAAGGATACTCTAGCGGTAAAAAATGGGCAGAGGATACAGGGGTTAAATTAGATAACTTTATGACTGGCATGAAAAATACTTTCAATCCAAATACATCTGTTTTAGGCGGAACTGTTCCTAAACCAGTAACAGATCTTGATACTGTTGGCGAAGTTAAAAACATTAAAGGTGGTAAAATTAATCTTGATGACAATAGTATTCAATGGATAAAAGATGCTGGAGCTATAGAATTTGTAAATCGTTTTACAAATATGCGACCTATCTTGAAAGTTAATTTTGGGGACGTACATCAAACGGCGGATGTTAATGAAATTGCCGACGCTATTGCAGATATGGTTGAAAATGCCGTTACAACATCTTTAGAGGGGGAGTGAGTATAAATGGCTGCGCAGTCTGGTAATCCCAGTGAATTGAAGACACTTCTTGAGAGTCTTTCTCCAAATTCGGATTCTATGAGCCAAGCTAGAGGTGATGTAAAGATATTTGTAGTGTATAAAGGGGATACAATACAGATTCCAGTGAATCCAGAAAAGTTGAATATAAGAACTCCCGGAAATAATAAAACTTTTCCGATAGTTTCTTTAGGTGAAATTAATGTTCTAAAAAATCCTAAACTGACTACTATAGGATTTAGTTGTTTTTTTCCGATTCCGGAAAGACAAAATTATCCATATGTATTGACAGGTAATTCAGAACCAACATTTTACACAGCACTGATTAAACAGATTTTAAATAAACAAAATAAAACTCAATTTCTACCTCCTACATTCTACACTACTTTCTTTGAAAAAATTCGTAATGGAAAAGAACCTGTAAGACTAATAATTACAGGATTACCTGTCGGGTTTAATAAATTAGTGTCTGTAGAAAAATTTGATTATGGTTACGATGAAGGTGACTATGATGTTATTTATGATATTGAGTTTAAAGTTTATCCTATTTACGCTATTAATGGAGCTACTATTGATGAAGATGGAACAATTACCGTTGATACTGGTGAGTTAAGAACAGATGAATCCGAAAGTTTAACAATGGGAGATGAAGTAAGTGTCACAGGTACTATTTACAAAGATCCCGCTATGCAATTTGTTGATAGGTATGTAAAAAATAAAACTGACTGTTTTGTTAATTTATTAGATTTTGATAATAATGGGGCTATTCATCTAACAGATAGTGAAGATAGATGGATTGGTTGGGTATCAGAAACAGCCGTAAATAAAGTAACAGGTATTTTATGATGAAAGTATTATTAGCAGTTGAAACTCCAGATAATAAAATATTTGAAATATCTGAAGTAGTTTATGATATATCATGGACTACTACATTGCTTGAACAGCCGGGAAAATTAAAATTTTCTGTTCCAAGTAATGTTGAATTAGTATTAGATTTTGCAACAACTGTTAATTTAATGGTTGATGAAGTACCAGTATTTTATGGCTATGTAGTTAATATGAATTGTACTGAAGATACCATTACTTATGAAGCAGTAGATCAAATGTTTTATTTAAAAAATAAAGAATCCTATGTATTTTCTGGAAAGACAGCCACTCAAATATTTAAAGCGATCTGCGATGATTGGAAATTTACCTATAAAATTGTAGATGAATGTAATTGGCAGGTATCTACAAGAGTTCATGATGGAAAATCTTTATACTCGATAATTGCTTATGGTTATGATGAAGCTTTGGTAAATACTCAAAACTGGTTTATTATTCGAGATAATTATGGAACATTGGAACAAATCAGTTTATTATCTCTTAAAACAAATTATTATATTTCTGATGACTTAAATGTTACTAATTTTAATTACCGAAAAAGTATTGACAGAGATTCGTATAATCGGGTAAAATTAGTACAAGATAACATCAAAGAAGGTGTTAGAAAAGTATATGTTGCTCAGGATGATGAGAATCAACGAAAATGGGGTATTTTACAATATTACGAAAAAGTTGATAAAAATGCAACAGAAAATCAAATAAAAGAACGTGGTAATGCTCTATTAAAAATTAAGAACAGAGAATTAAAAACAATTAAAATCCAATGTGTTGGTTTACCACATAATTTCAGAGCTGGACATTGGTTATTTGTTGCGTTAAATCCTTTAACAAAAGCAGGTTTTGTAAATAATCAAGAATACATTGTTGTTGATTGTACACATCAGTGGAAAAATAATGAGCATACTATTAGTTTAAATCTTAACGAATACAGTTTAAATGTAGGTGGTTAATGTGGCAGAAAGCACAGCAGGATTCAGATTAGTTAGTATTACAAGAAAAATGATTAAACAAAAAGCACAGAGTACTGATGTGGCTGATTGTGTGTATGGTACAGTTCTTTCTGTAGCTCCATTAAGTGTGCAATTAGATACAAGAACAACTTTACAAGAAGCTCAATTAGTTGTCGGTGCTCTATGCAAAGAAACCATTATTAAGATTCCTTTTCCGGAAAAAGGTCAAATTAAACATAAACATCAGGCAATTCACAATGGTATGCACAATACGACGATGGAATTGCCTGAAATTCAATTATGGCGAGGTTTAAATACTGGAGATCGTGTTATTTTGCAAAGATTTAATAATGGTCAAAAATATCTAATCTTGCAAAGAGTGGAGGGAATACCTTGATACCGTCAAATCGTAACCTTATTGTTACTCAAATTGGACAAAATGAAGTTACAAGAACTTATAAAGTTGATTCTTATAATAAAAGAATCATTGGAACAACTGATGGACAGCCTGCAATTGAACAAGCAATTTTAAAAAATTTTGATACAGAAAGATTTGCTTATGTTATTTATTCTAAAAATTATGGTATTGAATTAGAAAAATACATTGGTAAAGATTATGATTTTATTCGTTCAGATTTGCAAAGGGCAATAGAGGAATGTTTATTAGTTGATGCAAGAATTTATTCTATCAATAATTTACAATTTACTCAAGAAGGTCTGGATTATATATCAATTACAATGGATATAGAAACAGAACAAGGTGTTTTGACTACAACTTTAGAGGTGAAAAAATGAATGCACTTTCAACCTATTTAGAAAAATATTCATATGATTATATTTTATCTGAAGCACTAAAACAAGTTCCGGACACTGTGGATAAACGTGAAGGTGCTATTATTCGAGATGCTTTGGCTCCTTGTTGTTATGAGGCAGCGAAGGCTATTTTGTATCTTGCAGATATTATCGAACAAACTTATGTAGCAACTGCAAATGGACTTTGGCTTGATGGTCGTGTTTTAGAGGGTGGAATTACTCGAGATCCTGCTACATATTCTAAAAATTTAGGTGTTTTTAAAGATCATTTAGGTAATCCTGTTCAAATTTCTATCGGGCAAACTTTTTCGACTGTGGGAGATACCATTTTAAATTATGTTTGTGTACAGGTTTATGTAGACGAAAATGGGGATGTAGTTCCCGGAAGTTATGTATTGCAATGTAATACTATAGGGTCTGTTGGTAATAATTATATAGGTAGAATCGTTCCTAATGATTATATTGAAAAACTTGCTAGCGCTGAAATAACAAGTTTATTATATCCTGGCGAAGAAGAAGAAACAGATGAATCTTTACGTGAACGATATTTAGGTAATATGTTAAAAACGACTTTTGGTGGTAATGTTGCACAGTATAGACAATGGGCAAAAGAAATTGCGGGTATTGGTGGAGTTCAAGTTTATCCTGTTTGGGCAGGTGGCGGAACAGTTAAATTGAGTATTATTGATACGGATTATAATCCAGCTTCTACAGAATTTTGTCAAACTATTTTAGAAATGTTTGATCCGGAAAATTCCGGAGTAGAAAATACTCGTGGATTAGGTTTAGGTATCGCTCCAATAGATCATAAAATGACAATATCAACTCCTTCACCAAGAACTATCAATGTATCTGGAAAAATCACATTATTACCCGGATATAAATTAGAAACACTATTACCTAAAATTAAAGAATCTATTTCTAATTATCTATTAATGTTAAGACAACATTGGGAAGATAGTGACGAACAAAATAATTATTCAGTTATTGTATATTTGGGCAGAATTACAATTGCTATTTTAAATGTTGAAGGTGTATCAAGTGCTTATAAATTAAAACTTAATGATACTGATACTGATGTTGTTTTAACAGAAACAAGTTCTTTACAGGAAGTTCCTGTTTTAGGGTCGGTGAATTTCATTGAACAATAAAATTTATAATCGAACTGGGTTATATAGGACAAGAATTGGTCGTTATTTTCCAAAATATTATGAAGGTATTTTGGAAACAGATGAACTAATTAAAGTTGAAAATGATATTTGGAATAATATTTATAATTTGATTGTAAAGGCTAAAAGAAATCAATTTATTGCTTATGCAGATGAAGATGGAATTTATGCTTATGAACAATTATTCCAAATAGTTTCAGATCCCACTACCGAAACATTAGAAGAAAGAAGATTTAGGCTACTTAATAGAGTACAGACGTTGTCTTATTATACAATGAATTTTCTTCGCGAAAAATTAGATAATTTATTTGGCGCGGATAATTATGAAATTCAAATGGATTATCCAAACAGAACTTTATATGTTAAAAGTAATGCTTTTAATTATTTTGTTTATAGCGAAACGATTGCTTTAATTCATAAAATAAGACCAGCCAATATGGTTTTTGTTAATGTACCTTTAATTCCGTCAACAGTCGAAGTTGGAGAAGAAATTTATCAACAAAAATGGTGGTGGAATTATATTTTAGGTGGTAAATGGAAAGTCGGTGAAAAACCGATTATTAGTGTACTAGAATTGGCTAAATTAAAATCAGAGGAGGTACAATCCTTGACGCCTTTAATGCTTAATAAATTAAAAGAATTTACAGCAGAAACAATTCAAGCTGTGCTAATCAATGATACCTATAAGGTAACAACATTCATTCAAAAAATTATTACTGGTGGGTATTTAAGAATCCAATATGATATTGAAAATTGGAAACAAATAAAATTAATTACTAATATTAAATTTTTAGACGCTGAAGGATTTATTTTATCAAATAATGCTGTTTATATTCCAGTGGCTTCAGATACAATGATTGAACACAGAATTAATATTCGGGAGGTTACTTCAAATGGCTAATATTATAATGCAAATTACTGATTACATCGCTCATTTATGGCATAACACATCTAATGATATTGTAATGGCTGAAAATATTAATGGTTGGGAAGATACATTACAACAACATTCACAATTCTTAAAAAGATTTTCTTGGCAACCGAATACTACTTATCCAAAAAATTCGGTATTACTTTATCCGTTTGGATTGCATACTAAATTAGTATCTAAAAACGCTGGTACAAGTGGCAGCGTTGAGCCTACATGGTCAAAGGCTACAGGGGTAAAAGGTTCAAGAACAATTCAAGATAATAATATTGTGTGGGAAGAACAGCCTATTCAAATATCTTCAGATACTACACCAGTGGGAACCATTAAACAGCAGCTTTGGAACTCAGCACCTCCTGGATATTTAAAGCTTGATAAAAGTGTAATTCTAAATAGATCAGAATATCCGGAATTGTGGGATTTTGTTCAAAAATATATGCCTTTAACTACAGAAGTTGAATGGCAAAAGATGTTGACTCAAAATGGGACTTCCGTTGGTTTCTTTTCACAAGGCAACGGTTCTACTACTTTTAGAACACCAATTATGATAGATTTTGGTCGTGGTGGCTCCTCTGCTGGTGCTTTCTTCAAAGACCAAAATAAACTCCATAACCATACGGCTAATATTGATACTACCCCCGCACAGGGTAGCTTCAGGTTGTGGAAATTTGATCCTACCGCTACTGGTGTATTTTCTTCAAGTTATTTAGGACGTTGGGCAAACAGTAAAAATGGCGGCAGTGATTCAATGTATCAAATTAATTTTAATCTTGCAAATGTTTTAAATAATATTACAATCGCTTCTTCGGGAGCATCTGAAGGGTATCCGAAACACGTTACAATGCCATTTTACTTGAGAACTTTAAATATTTAATATTCTTAAATAGTAAGGCATAATGATATGTTTAGGATAGGCTTCTGATCCACCACTATCACTCATGTTTAAATCGTGGGAGTGTGTACCATTAAATTTGACAACTTCACGAGCATCACCTTTATGAGCACAAACACCAGCCCATTGACCAGTTCTGGAAAATACTCCTGTTGTTCGACCTGAATCTTGTCCAACTTGTTGAGCCGCAATAAAACTACCTGTTAAAGTTTTAGATTGAATGCTTCCGGAGTGGTTATGGAGTTTATTTTGGTCTTTGAAGAAAGGAGTATAAAGTGATTAAATTTAGAATATTCAACCAACGATTAAGTTATTATGGAGATTCTGAAGTAGTTGCAGATAGTAAAGGATATTTAACATTTACACTTGAAACCTCTGAAGATTGGGCTAATTATGTAGGTAAGACTGTACAATTTACAAGGGACGGAAAAACTTACAGTGTAACCAATATTTCAGACGGCGTAGAGTATACTGTACCGTGGGAGGTACTTGTTGGTGCAGGTGTAATGCAAGTAAATGCGTTCGCTGTATCAATGGTAGGGAGCAAAAGAGCAACTACAAATGAAATCGAAATAGAGGTTATAGATAGTGGATTTAATCCGGACGATCTAAAACCAACAGATCCAACTCCTGATATTTTTGAACAGTATGTTCAACAAGTTCAGGAAAATGCAGATAAAGCAGAACAAGCGGCTAAAGATGCAAAAGATTCTGCTGATACTGCGCAGGAATTAAAAAATAAGATTGATACTATTTATCAAAATGTTAAAGATATTAAGAGTGACATAGAAGATTTATCAGAACAAGTACAGAATTACGCTAATAATGCCTATCAATATGCAGAAGCCGCTAAATTATCTGCACAACAAGCTTCAAAATCTGAAACAGAAGCAGGTCGATATGCAGGCGAAGCAAAGGTATTTTCTCAAAAGGCTAAAGAATCAGAAAATAATGCTAAAATCAGCGCAGATTCTGCTAAAGAATCAGAAAATAATGCTAAAATCAGCGCAGATTCTGCTAAAGGTAATGCAAAATTAGTCTTAGCGACTAAAGAAGAGATAGATACTATTTATGCAAATATCAAAATAATTAAAGCGGATATTGATAATAAGTATACACAAATTAATTCACAAGTAGATTCAATAAATTCGATGTACACTCAAATACAAGAATGGTATAATTCTTTTTTACAATCAGCTTCTTATATAAATTTTACAGATGAAGTTTCTGAAGATTTATGGAATGCAGACGAAAATGATTATACTCTATCTCTTGATACATCAGGAAGGGCTATTTTAAATATTCAAATGTTGGATACGAATGGATTATACACAAGAAGTCCTTTTGTAGATATGGAATTTCCTGATGACGTTAGTGTAACAATCAGGGCTATTGCTCCTTTTACTGGTAGACTATGCTTATACGAATTAATGAAAGGAAGCGAAACTAATGCTCAATAAAATTAGTCAAGTTATTTCTGGATTATCCCTAATCAAATTTATTAATTCTGTTATAGATGGCATAAACGCTCATTTATCTGATTATAATAATCCTCATAAAGTAACAGCGGCTCAATTAGGTTTATCTAATGCGTATAAATATAAGGGTAGTGTTGAAACTTATGAGGATTTACCAACATCAGCTAAAAGTGGTGATGTTTATAATGTTGTTAAAGGTGATAAAGAACAAGGTATTGCAGATGGAGCAAATTTTGCTTGGGATGGTACTAAATGGGATAATTTAGGCGGGTTATTAACTGGTACAGGTGCAATTAGGGTTGAATTTGTAGCTGCAAGTTGGCAAATTAATTCTTCTACTAATTTATATGAACTTCCATTAAATCTTTTTGAACAAGTGGAAAGTGTCGGTGTTTTAAGTGTTGAGGCTGTTGAAAATAATGAAAGACATAGCGTTTTAATCGACACTGTTGGGAATAAAGTAGTTGCTTTAAATGCTTTTGATGGTGCTATTTATTATACAACTTTTCGGGAGGTAACACAATGAAAAAAATTCTTCGTCAGCAAGATGTAACAGTAGCTAATGTTTTAAGATGTTTAAATGAATTAAATGATGAAAATATGGTTTATGTTGGAACAGAACCTCCGGAAGAAGTCAAAGAAGGATTAATATGGGTAAATCCAGAAGAAATAACAGAAGAACCTGAAAAAATTTATGTTGGTCGTATGGTTGGGGATATCTATCCTGTTAGTTATACCGAATTAGAATCGGGTCAATTAGTATTAAAAGGTCAGTTAGTTAGTCGTGAAATTTATGGTGTATTATGGGCATGGTTGCAAAAACACCCTAGTTTACTAATAACAGAACAAGAATATACCAAATATTTAAATTTCTCAGAAAATTTATGTTGTCCTTATTTTAGCACAGGAACAACAGAAAATAACTTCAGATTACCTAATTATAATGGCGTATTCTTTAAAGCAACTAATGATACTTCTAAAATTAACGAATTTGAAACTGATAAACAGAGAAATATAACTGGTAGCTATGTTCAACTAGCTACCAGTTGGGATGATGGTGGAAGAAGTGTAATATCATTTTCAATGTCAGGAGCTTATTCTTCTACATATGGTGGTACAACTAAGGACAGTATATATCAGGATCCCAATGATAGGACAGGTATAACAATAGATTTCGACGCCTCTCGTTCCGTCGGAACTGAGCATACTGGCAGTGAAGTTAAACCTAAAA
>ERZ1673700.348-NODE-348-length-62407-cov-12.866628_pt1 | contig 62407 bp, 55 predicted proteins | sample MGYA00580230_ERZ1673700 | MGnify/ENA primary metagenome ERZ1673700 (study PRJEB41218, sample SAMN15661782) | gut metagenome | host: Homo sapiens | place: Canada: London | collected 2015-08-20/2019-03-30 | study: EMG produced TPA metagenomics assembly of...
TATAGCCGTATTCGTTTTGAGATTCAAAATTCCGCAACGATGACCTTAGTTCACATTGGGGGACGTCCGAACGCAATTTCACAGAGGAGATCAAACTCGTCAGCATCAGGGTTTTTGAGTTCTTTTCGTAGTTGGTCGAACAGAACCCCGTTATTCTCGAGACGCTTGAGAATTGCTTTCTTTTCTTCGTCTCCATTCCAAACTTCAAGAAACTCAGCTTCCGAACCAAAGAGCTCCAGGATGTTTCTCCGGGTGTAGTCACGGAATTTTGCGGTGACCAGTTCGCCTTTCTCATTCAGATAACTGATTGATGAGCCAACGACCTCAACAGGTACGCCTTTCACGATATAGGTGACATTTTCTGGATTGTCTGGGGTTGGGAGAACTGGTTTAGTATTGCAGGGCTTGTTTCCTGCACCTTTGTTAGTCTTGCCTTCCTCATTTGTGTTGTCATCCGTCTTAGGAAGAGGATCTCCTTCTTCCCATGAAGATTCGTTTTCTGCAGGTCCATCAAATTCGGGATCATGGAAAAGCTCGCACACGCCGCGGAAATCCAGAATTGTGAAGAATGTTTTCCCCGCGTCTTCGCGCAACCGAGTGCCACGTCCAATGATTTGCTTGAACTCGGTCATTGAACGGATAGAGGTGTCAAGAACAATCAACTTCACGCATTTTGTGTCTGCCCCAGTTGTTAAAAGCTTGGAAGTCGTTACCACAACTGGATAAGGTTCATAAGGACTGGTGAAGTTGTCATAGAGTTTTCGGCCGTCTTCGTCATCGCCAGTCATGCGAACAGCGTAAAAGGGCTCTTGTGCAACCATATCTTGATTGCAGGCTCGGATAGCATCGCGCATTCGGGCTGCGTGAGCCTGAGTCTTGCAGAAGATGATTGTTTTGGACATGCGTCCGAGGTGATGAAGATATTTAGTAACATGCTCCGCCACGGCCTTGGTACGACCTTCAAGGATGATGCGGCTGTCATAATCTTCAACCGTATACCGACGTTTCTCGATCAGGATTCCGTTGGCGTCTTTCTCCCCATCTTGTGGTTCCCAACCATCTCGATCCTTATCAAGATAGACTCGAACAACCTGAAATGGCGCAAGGAATCCGTCCTCAATACCCTGTTTCAGACTGTAGGTGTACAGCGGTTTTCCGAAATATTCGGCATTATCGGCGCCTTCTTTGCTACTAGGAGTCGCTGTCAGACCAATCTGAATTGCAGAGTGGAAATACTCGAGAATCTCACGCCAACTACTTTCTTCTTTAGCGCTGCCGCGGTGACACTCGTCAACGATGACAAGATCGAAGAAATTTGGTGGTACTTGCCGAAAATTGTCAGCGAAAGTTTTCTCCGTACTGCCATCCTCACTTCCTTTGAGTTGTTGGTACAGTCCGAAAAAAATACTGTGAGCCTGAGTGATTTTTCCGCCTTGAATTTTGGTTGCATTCTTGCCAAACGGAGCGAAATCATTTTTCAATGGGTTGTCTATCAAAAAATTTCGATCGGCAAGGTAAAGCACGTTGTTTACAAGGCCTGCTTGTTTAAGTCGCCAGACAATTTGGAATGCTGTGTATGTCTTTCCGGTACCCGTAGCCATGACTAGCAGCGCACGGCGCCGGCGTTCGGACACGATTGCGTCGACTACACGGTTGATCGCCACCATCTGGTAATAGCGAGGAACTTTCCCGTCATCACTGGTGAAGTACTGTGCATCGGCCATTGCTTCCTCTCGTTCAATTGGTACTCCACGAGCCTCACACCACATCCTCCATAGCTTATCTGGCGAAGGAAAGTCCTCCATAGCCAATTCTCGCTGAAGCCCTGTCTTGAGATTAAATTCAATGAATTTCTCACCTGCCGAGGCATAAGCGAAGGGAATGTCGAGCAACTTGGCGTATGTAATAGCTTGATCAATCCCGTCTTCAGCGGTTTTGGTCGATTTTTTGGCTTCAATGACAGCCAAAGGGCAATTTACGTTGCGACAAAGCAAATAATCGGGTTTGTTTCGCCCTGATGGTTTCACTTTTTGGGTGATATTTTTTTCTGGAACAATTCGGAAACGGTCACTGCGAAGTGAGTATTCCATCCATATTGAGGAGGACGACCAACCTGCCGCTTTCAAAGCTGGTGTGATGCGACGCTCTTTGGTGTCTTCCTCTGTCTCGATGCGATCATAGTTCAGCATGACAGATCCTTTTTTCTTCAAATACTTCCAGGTGGTGTGGCCAATCTTGTGAGTTCTAGCGATGCGAGAGGCGAGGCCCTAGTGCAATTATTTTTTCCCGTTCGAAATCAACATTTTTGACGAGCAAGCAAACAAATCAGATGGCATCTTCGACGTATAACTATCTTTAGGCAAGAATCGAATTTCTAGCAAGTAATGCGACCGTCATTGTCGTATTCAGGCAAGTGCGCCGCATCGTTTCAGGTGTCAATGCAAGGTTAAGCTATTTGTTGCTGTAATGAGATCTGCATTGCAAGATTTCAATTCGGTTCTCATTTGATTCGATATACCAGGCGGTTGACGGAATCAATCCGACGGCTCCAATAACCTTGCAGGTTGTCTTTGAGAGGTTCAGGTTTGCCAATGCCTTCGTTACCGTTGCGATCAATGTTTTGCAATAGGAGATTGATACGCAGAAGCGTCTTCTTATCCTGAGATTGCCAGTACAGATAGTCTTCCCAGGCAAAATCGTCCCACGACTCAATCATCGGCAACCTTGATTAGCTCGTGTACGGTTCCTCCTTTTTGTTCCATGCGTTGTTTGGCAATTAACAAGCGACGCTGGTTTTCTGCGCTGTAAAAAGGGTCCGCCTGCAAGGCAAAAGGAATGCCATTGCAACGAATCGCCTGTTTGAGAAAGACGTTTACCGCCGCTGTCATGGTCAAACCGAGATCTGAAAGCACCAACTCAGCTTGGCTCTTAAGAGCGTCGTCAACACGAATATTAAGATTTGCCACATGGCACTCCCTTCCATCTGATTCGTGCATGATGTGCACAATGTCAATATAGCGACATTGTATTGCGAGGTATGCCCCATTTAGAGGTGCCTTAGACGGGCAGGTACTCTGTCAGTTTTGGATGTTGTCACTTGATACGAAATTCTGCCGTTTTCCCCCGTTTTTGTGTAATTTTCGGGCGGTTTGTAACATGCGCGAAAATCGCCAAGAATCTCCGCGCTCACCCGCTAGTCTGTTGATTTAAAACGAGAAATTTTTGCAACAGAACGTAAAAAACCTCCAGCAGCATCCTGCTGGAGGTTGAGATTTGGTGCCCCAAGACTGACTCGAACAGACGACCTACCGCTTACAAGGCGGTTGCTCTACCAACTGAGCTATTGAGGCAAGAAGAGCGCATTATACAGATGAAGGTCAGACTTTCGTAAAAACGGGGAAGTCCGTAGGTTCATCTTTTTTGACTTTCTTTTCAGGCGTCGGCGTCACCGGGAAGTAGGTCACCAGATTGGTGTCTTCCTTCGGATAAACGGCAGCCACTCGATTGAGCGGGATGTAGATGTTGCTGATGCTTTCGCCGAAGCGAGCCTGGAAGGAGACGGCCTCATCGTCAATCACGAAATTGTTCACGGCTTCTTCGGAAATGCAGAAAACCATGGTGTTGTCGGGATTGGCCAGATGGCGCGGCACGTCGCACGCATCATCGACTTCGACGAGCATGTAGGGCGTCTGTCCGCGGTTTTCACACCAATTGACAATGGCCTCAATCAAGTGTGGGCGGAAATCCGGACACTGCAGAGGCATGACGACCGTTTTGTTGTTCAGAGCCATGAGAGTCTCCTTGACGGAAATTAACGGCGCATCACTTTTTCAGAAGGCGTCATCGAGTCGATGAACGAATTGCGGGCAAACACCGTTTCGGCGTACTTCAGCAGCGGAGCGGCGGAGCTCGGCAGATCGATGCCGTACAGCCCGAGGCGCCAGAGCAACGGGGCCAGCGTGATATCGAGCATCGTGAATTCGTCGCCCATCAGGTACTTGTGCTTCGAAAGAATCGGAGAGAGCTGGATGAGCTGTTCGCGAATCTGTGCGCGGGCTATCATTTTGCGCTTTTCGTCGGCGTCGCGCTTTTCAAGCAGGCGTACGAAGCTGAAGAGTTCGCGTTCGAACGTGTAGATGAAAAGACGGGCACGCGCACGCATAATGGGATCGGCCGGCATCAGCTGCGGATGCGGGAATCGTTCATCGATATACTCATTGATGATCGTGGACTGATACAGCGTCAGATCGCGTTCCATCAGGATGGGCAGTTCGCCGTAGGGATTGAGCTTGGTGATCTCGGCGGGCGGGTTGCTCGGATCAACGTCAATCACTTCAAAGTCGCCGCTTTTTTCATGAAGAACGAAACGGCAGCGGTGCGAAAAGGGGCAGGTGGCACCCGAGTACAAAACCATCATAAGTATCTAAACACCAAAAGAACGAAAAGGGGAAAACTCAGCCTAGCTGAGGAGCCGAGCTTTTCGAAAATCAAAGAAGATTAAATTTTACCGAAATCGCTTGAAAATCGCGAGAAAAATCACGTAACATACTGAATTTAAATAAAAATCAGATCGAAAGAAGGAAGGAATAATGAAAAAGTTTCTGCAGGAATTTCAGACTTTTATTTCGCGGGGTAACGTGCTTGATTTGGCAGTTGCCGTGATCATTGGCGCGGCGTTTTCCGCCATTGTCAACAGTCTGGTCAAAGACCTGATCAATCCGCTTCTGGGCTTTCTGGTGGGAAAGCCCGACTTCACCGGTCTTTTTATCGTGTTATCGGAACCAGCGGGCTACACGGGACCGCGCACCTATGAGGCGCTGACTGCCGCAGGCGCAACGGTTTTTGGCTATGGTGCATTTCTTACGGCCGTTGTGCATTTCCTGCTTCTCGCTTTCGTGATCTTCTGGCTTATCAAAGTGGTTACGGGACTGCGAGTCCGTCTGGAAGCCCTTGCCAAGGCCGACAAGGAAAAGGCAGAGGAGGAAGCGGCGGCCAAACCTCAAGTGACGCCCGAAGACATCGCGCTGCTACGCGAAATTCGCGATCTATTGAAAGAGGCCTCTGCCAAGAAGTCCTGACAGAGGCTCGGAGAGGTTGTCTGCGTGTGGATCAAACGGGATTATCGATGTCGATGAATGTGACGTCTATGTCCGTTTCAGTGGCGATTCGTTCGCCTAGAGCGCGCACGCCGAAGCGTTCGGTAGCGTGGTGTCCGCAAGCAAAGTAGGTGATGCCGAGTTCCTTGGCCTGGTGGAAAGTGCGCTCGCTCACTTCTCCCGAAATGAAGCAGTCGCAGCCGATGGCGGCAGCCTCTTCGATCAAGTCCTGCGCTGCGCCCGTACACCAACCGATGCGTCGGATTTCACCCTGTTGCGGTCCTAAGACAAGCGGTTTGCGGTTTAAAAGAGTTTCAAGTCGGTCGGCGAGGTCCGGCACCGTTATGGCGCAGTCGCATGGTGCCGACCAGCCGTAATCGCCGAAGCGCATATCGCCCGAAAGGCCCAGGGCTTTTCCGAGCAATGCGTTGTTGCCGATTTCTGGATGATCATCAAGCGGCAGGTGGTAGCCAATGAGGTGCATACCGCTTTCGATCAGACGGGAGATGCGCTGGTACCGAATACCGGTGATCCGCGCTTCTTCGCCCTTCCAGAACCAGCCGTGGTGCACAAGAATGGCGTCGGCGCCTTGAGCGGCGGCCGCTTCGATGAGATCAAGCGAGGCGGTGACGCCGGTCACCAGACGTTTGACGTCGCGGCTGCCCTGCACCTGCAGGCCGTTGGGCGCGTAGTCACGGTAGGAAGACGGATCGAGAATGCTGTCGAGCAGTTGAATCAGTTCACGAATGTGCATGTCGGACGTGTGCCGCGAGCGAATGGCGTGAGGCCGAACGCTTGCGCGTGTTCATTCAAAGTTTGTGGAAGATGCGCTGAGCCGGCCAGCGTGACTTTGGGCGAGCAGCATTGTGGTCGTCGGCAGCGCCGTATCCGAGCGCTACGGCGTACTGGGCGTGCATGCCCTTTTCGCGCAAGCCGAGAATTTCGTCAACCTTGTCGGCGTCCCAACCTTCGATCGGCGTGGAATGAATGCCGAGAGCGGCTGCGGTGTAGAGCAGGAAGCCCTGAGCAATGTAAGCCTGCTTACCGGCCCAACAGGCGATTTCGCCGGCATCGCGATATTTGCCGACGAAGAAGCGACGACGCTGACCATTGTCAACCTTGTAGGCGGGATCCTGGTAGCGGCCGTCGGCTTCTTCCTGATCGTCCAGATCCTGCAAGTAGGTTTCATCCAGATCAGTGTGAATGGCGCAGACGATCAAACGATCGGAATCCGTCACGCGGCTATGGTTGAAGTCGGCGATGGCAGGCAGAAGCTTTTCTTTGGCTTCCTTCGTGTCGGCAATGAAGAACTCCCAGGGCTGAGAGTTGACGGAAGAAGGGGCCAGGCGCAGCGACTCCAACAGCAGATCGAAATCGGCGTCGCTGATTTTGCGGGAAGCGTCGTATTTTTTGGTGGTGTGACGCTCTTGGAGCAACTTCAAGATTTCCATTTTCGGTTCGTCCTTTCAAAAGAAGACGGCGTTGCGCGCCACCAACGCCCGAAAACAGGGTTTTAGAGCGTGGCGCAGCAAAGCCGTGGATTGTCCCCGAGGTCGTGTACCGTACGCACGGACGCAAAGCCCGTCGACCGGAAAATTGCAGCGACCAATTCTCCCTGATTGTAGCCGTGCTCAACAATGATGCTGCCGTGTTCGCGGAGATGTTTGGGCGCATCAGCCGCCAGAATTCGAATATCGTCCAGCCCGTCGGTGCCGGACGTGAGCGCGCTGATGGGTTCAAAGCAAAGTGCCTTGAGGTGTTCGTCGTTTTCTTCGATGTAAGGAGGATTGGAGACGATGAGATCGAATTTCTCGTCGGCAAAGGCGCTAAACCAGTTGCTTTCGACAAACGTCACTTTGGCGCCGAATGCGTCAGCGTTGCCTTTGGCGACGTTCAGGGCGTCCTTGCTTTTGTCGCAGGCCCAGACTTGAGCCTTGGGGCAGTCAAGCGCAATCGTCACGGCAATGCAGCCGCTGCCGGTGCCGAGATCAAGAACGCGGGGCGCTTCAAGATTCTGGAGAAATGCCAGAGCCTCTTCGATGAGCGTTTCGGTGTCCGGACGCGGAATGAGCGTGGCGGGCGTGACGTGAAAGGGGCGTCCCCAGAACTCTTGCGTGCCCACAATGTAGGGAATGGGTTCTCCGGCCTGGGCGCGTTGCAGATAGGAGTCAAAAAGCGAGACTTCTTCGTCCGTGAGGGAATATTCCGGATGTGCGATGAGAAATTCTTTGGGTTTGCGGATGGTTGTTGCAAGCAGCAGTCGCGCTTCCGAACGGGAAACGCGTCCTATAGCCTGAAACAAGCCCTGCGCAACCGTCGTCACGCGTTTTCTCCCATCGCGGCGAGCAGTTCGGCGCGATGTTCGTTTTGAAGCGCGGTCAGAATTTCATCAAGGTCGCCGTCCATAATCGCACCGAGCTTGTAGAGCGTCAGATTGATGCGGTGGTCGGTGACGCGGCCCTGCGGGTAGTTGTATGTGCGAATGCGTTCGCTGCGGTCGCCGCTGCCGATTAAGCTCTTGCGAGTGCTTGCTTCTTCACTGCGGCGCTTCTCAACTTCCATGGCGTAGAGGCGGCTGGCCAGAACGCTCATGGCGCGTTCCTTGTTTTGGCGCTGGCTACGTTCGTCCTGACATTCGACTACAAGCCCCGTGGGCAAGTGCGTGATGCGGACAGCAGAGTCTGTTTTCTGCACGTGCTGGCCGCCGGCGCCGGAAGCGCGGTATACGTCAATGCGCAGATCCTGCGGATTGATCTTGACGGCTTCTACTTCGTCGGCTTCGGGCATGACGGCAACCGTACAGGCCGAAGTGTGCACGCGGCCCTGAGCTTCTGTTTCCGGTACGCGCTGCACGCGGTGGCCGCCGGACTCGAATTTCAGTCGGCTGTATGCACCTTCACCGATGATTCGGCAGATGACTTCACGGTAGCCGCCGAGATCCGAGTCGCTCTTGCTGACGATTTCCACGCGCCAACCGCTGCGTTCCGCGTAGCGCATGTACATGCGCAGCAGGTCGCCCGCAAACAACGCCGACTCTTCGCCTCCCGTGCCGGCTCGGATTTCAAGGAAAGTGTTCTTATTGTCGTCCGGGTCGCGCGGCAAAAGCAGGATTTGCAGGTCCTGTTCGAGTTCTTCGAGCTTTTTCTTGCCGGCGAGCATTTCTTCGCGGGCGAATTCGGCGACTTCGGGATCCTTGGCCATTTCTTCGGCCGTAGCGATGTCCTCGAGCGTCTGTTCGTATTCCTTGGTCTTGAGAACAACCGGTTCGATTTCGGCGCGTTCGCGCGAAAGTTCCGTGAAGCGCTTCATGTCGTCTGCTGCATCAGGTGCTGCGAGCATGGCATCGAGTTCTTCAAGACGACGGCAAAGACCGAGAAGCTTGGCGCGGATGTTTTCTTTCATGGCACAAAAAAGAACGGCCGGGTATTTCAGACGGCCAGGGAAAATTCGTATGAGGAAATCGCTAAAGAAAGCGGACGCGACTGAAATTGTACGCGTCCGTTGCTTGTCTCTGAAAAGGAAGGAATTTTAGCGAGGTCCGAAGAAGTGGCCCACAATCATCGTCATATGCTCGCGCTCTTCACTGGTCAGACCTTCGGCATTACGCAAAAGCACGGTGGGATCATGCAGAAGCTTATGCATGAAGGCTTTGCCGAAGAGGTCAATCACGACGGCTGGGTCTGCGCCCTTTTCAATCTGCTTGATTGCTTTTTGCGTCAATTCTTCTCGGGCCTTTTCCGCGCGGTTGCGGATGCGGGCGATGGCGGGCACGGCTGCACGCATCTCAAGCCATTTTTCAAAAGCCTGCACGCGCATTGAGATGATCACTTCGGCTTTGACTACAGCGGCCTTGCGGCTTTCTTTGCCGGATTCGACGACGGCGCCGAGTTCATCCATGCTGTAGACGTAGACGTCGTCCAGACGGGAGACTTCAGCTTCCACGTCGCGCGGCACGGCCAAGTCAACGATGCAGATCGGACGATGGCGACGTTCTTTGACGGCGCGCTCAATCATGCCCAAGCCGATGATGGGAAGGGCGGAAGCCGTACAAGACACAATGATGTCGAAATTGCTGATCACCTGCGGCAAGTCCTGCAGCTTCATGGCTTTGCCGTTGTAACGTGCAGCGAGGTTCTGGCCGCGTTCGAGCGAACGGTTGGCCACGGTAATTGAGCGGGGCTGCTGTGCCGAGAAGTGGGCGGCACAGAGTTCGATCATTTCGCCGGCGCCCACAAACAGCACGTTTGAGTCGGACAGGTTGCCGAACAGACGCAATGACAGACGCACGGCAGCTGCGGCAAGACTCACGGAGTTGGAGCCGATGGCCGTACTCGAGCGCACTTCTTTGGCAACGGTAAACGCATCCTGGAAGAGGTGGTTGAGCATCAAGCCCAAACCCTTGACGTCACGGGCTGTCGCCACGGCTTTTTTGAATTGGCCGACGATCTGCGTTTCGCCGAGTACCATCGAGTCGATGCCCGAAACCACACGAAAGACATGACGAGCCGCTTCGCACTGTTCGTAGACGTATACATGCGGCTGAAGATCGGTCGTGCGCACGCCCTTGAGTTCTTCGATGAGCTCAAGAACGGAATCAGCGGCACGCTTGGTGTCGACTGCCGCGCAATAGATTTCCGTGCGGTTGCAGGTCGACAGAATCATGGCTTCCGTGACACCGCCGGCATCTGCGGAAGCCAAGCGGGTTTTGATGAGAGCGACGGTTTCTCCGGTATCTTCAGGACCGAAGGCAACGCGCTCACGCACCGCAAGCGGAGCGGTCTTATGGTTAAGGCCGAGACAAAGCAACTGCATGGGGTCAATAACAACGAATTCGTCTGCCGATTGAGGTTTGTTGTTCTTCTTCCCCAAGGGCGCGGCTCTTCGTATACGTCTACTGGTTGATCTTAAGATAGCGCGGATTATGCTTCAGAAATGTTTTGAAAAACTTAAGGCGGAGAGAAATTTCAGCCGGGCACTTGCAAATTTCCAAATTAGCCTATATAGTTTCGCTTCTCTGTTGGCCAGGTAGCTCAGTTGGTAGAGCAGCGGATTGAAAATCCGCGTGTCGGCGGTTCGATTCCGTCCCTGGCCACCAGTTCTGCTGAAGAACCACCCTCGCGGTGGTTTTTTTGTATCTGCCGTCTGAAGTAGTATCGGATTTTTGGATGCCAATAGGATCCAAAGCATGCAGATACCACAACACATCCGACAACAGGCCTGCGAAGGACTTTTGTTTCTTTGTTCCGAGAAGCGACTGACCAAGTCCACTTTTTTGCCTTTGTGACTAGCTTCCTTACCACAGGTGTTTGTTACCTCAAGACTGAAGAGATCCGAGCGTTAAACTCTTCCCTTGATTTCCTGTCGGAGGGCATTTCATGTCCGTTTCTCTTCGCTTCAAAGCAACCGCGATTGCGGTGACTGCTTTTCTTTCATGCTCCGTCGTTGCAGCTCAGCAAAAACCGACAATTTTTGTCTACGGCGACTCCAACACATTCGGCTGGGTCTACGAACCCAAGACGCAGATCGTTTCACGTCTGCCCGTTGATGAAACCTGGCCTTATTTCATGAATCGGGAGCTTGGCAATAAATACCATTTGGAAGTTGACGCACTCGGCGGCCGCACGACGGATGTCGATGAGCCGGAAAGTCCGGGCAGCGGCAAAATTCCTGGCGAGACCTATAACGGACTGACTACGTTACCTGCCGCACTCTCGGCCAACATGCCCGTTGATCTGGTTATCGTTATGCTCGGCTCCAACGATCTGAAAGCAGGTCATCATCGCGGTCCGAAAGAGATCGCGCAGGGACTGGTCAACCTCACGAATTGCATCAAGAGCGGAGAGTGGCAGCGGCGTACCGCCTATAAGCCGCCTCGTGTTCTGATTGTTTTGCCGCCGGAACTCGACGGCGACAACACGCTCTACGGGGACTTCTTTGCCGGAGCACTTGCCAAGACCAAAGCTTGGGGCCCTGTGATTGAAAAGGCCGTACGGGCTGCTGGCGCCGAGTATTTCGACGGCGGGGCTGTTGTGGGCATGCCTGATCAACCCGACAAGGTGCATTTGTCTGCACACGAGCACGAACTTCTCGGCAAAGCGGTGGCGGGCAAGGTTCGCGAAATGATGGCTCGCTGATTCGGCTGACAAAAAAAAGAAAACGCACGCTCACATTTTTATGACCGTGCGTTTCTTGTCTGAGACCAATAGTCTTTAGCTCGCGTCGGCCCAAACCTCACGGGCGATGTCACGAACAAGGCGCACCTTGGCCCATTGCTGCTCCTCGGTCATGATGTTGCCTTCTTCGGTCGACGAGAAGCCGCACTGCGGAGACAGGCACAGGCGTTCGAGCGGTACATATTTGGAAGCTTCCTGAATTCGTGCCTTGATGGCTTGTTTGTCCTCAAGTTCGGGGAATTTGCTCGTGATCAGGCCGAGTACAACCGTCTGATCTTTGATGAAGCGCAACGGTTCAAAACCGCCAGCGCGTTCCGTGTCGTATTCCAGGAAGAAACCGTCGACGCGGCAGTTGCCGAAGAGATTTTCGGCCACCGGCTCATAGCCGCCGGAGCTAAACCACGTGGAGCGGAAGTTGCCGCGGCAGATATGCATCGTCACGGTCATATCTTCAGGTTTGGCTTCAAGAATTTCGTTGATGCAGGCGACATACTTGCGGCCGACGGTGTCGACATCGATGCCGCGTGCGGCATAGGCGGAGCGTTTTTCCTGCGAGCAAAACTCGCCCCAACTCGTGTCGTCAAACTGCAGATAACGGCAGCCTTTGGCGTAGAGCGCGAGCATGGCGTCCTTCCAGGTCTGGGCGATATCGGCAAAAAGTTTGTCGTCGTTGCCCTTGTAAAGATCAATGGCCTCATAGTTTTCTTCGCGCACGCAGCAAATCAGGTGCAGCATCGAAGGCGAAGGAATTGTGAACTTGATGGGCGCATCGCCGGCCAGAGCCTTCAGACGATCGAATGCTTCCAAAAACGGATGGTTTTCCGGAAAACGGATTCTGTCGGCAATCACGATGGTCTCGGCTTTGGGCTGATGACCTTCGAAATGCACCGACCAGGCCTCGGCTTTGACGTGCCGAATACCGCCGAGAGAAGCCAGAAAGTCCAAGTGCCAGTATGCTCGGCGAAACTCGCCGTCGGTGACAGCGTTCAAGCCGTTTTCAAGCTCCTTGGCAATGAGCTTTTTGATTTCGGCGTCTTCAATGGCCGTGAGTTCTTCCTTGCTGATCTGGCCGCAGGAAAATTTGACGCGAGCTTGTGCAATGGTCTTGGGTCGCAGAAAGCTGCCGACGACATCGCAGCGATACGGCGGATTGACGTGAACCATAGTGGAAATCCTTCCAGAGTGAATATTGAACACAGTGCTCACATTCTGCCGAGAAAAAAGAAGGCTTGTCGCGGTAATACGACAAACCTTCTGCAGAAACTCACGCTCGATTCAGTCGACCGTGGTACCGGGTGTGACGGCTTTGCGTCCGAGGGCTTCGGCCTTTTGTGCCAGGCGGACGAATGCGTCCAGCGGCAGCGCCTCGGCTCGCGTACCCAGATCTACGTCGCAGGCGGAGATTTCCTCGGACGAGAGCAGTGCCGAGAGCGCGTTGCGAATCGTCTTGCGACGCTGCGAGAAGGCGTTGGCGACGACGGAACTGAAGAGTTCAAAATCGACGGAGGGCACCTCTTCCTTGGCCTTGGGAATCATGCGCACGACCGAGCTCATTACCTTCGGCGGCGGGTTGAATGCGCCCGGCGGCACGTCAAAGAGTTTTTGCATGCGATAGCGCCACTGCAGCATCACAGACAGACGTCCGTAGGTTTTGCTGCCGTGCTGGGCCACCATGCGGTCGACCACTTCCTTTTGCAGCATGAAGTGCTGATCCTTGACGTGATCGGCGGCTTCAAGAAGTTTGAAGAGCAGGGGTGAAGAGATGTTGTAGGGAAGATTTCCGACCACGCGCAGGTTGTCGTTTTTGGCCACTTGCGTCCAGTCGAGCGTGAGCGCGTCGGCTTCGATCAGACTCAGAGACTCGGGGAACGTTTCCTTGAGCCATGCGGCGAGATCGCGGTCGATTTCTACGGCACGCACTTTGCCTGCACCCGCAATCAATTCGCGGGTCAATGCTGCCTGACCCGGGCCGATTTCGACGATGTCGTCGCCTTCAGTAGCGTTGACGGCTTTGGCGATGCGCTCGATCCAATGGCGATCGTGCAGAAAGTTCTGCCCGAAGCGTTTGCGTGCGCGATGTCCCTGAAGTCCTTCACTGGCCATAGATGTGTTCTCTGAAAGTCGTGTTGTAGATTAACCGAGCAGACGCTGCAGCTCGCGGATTCTCTCGCGGCGTTCCGCCATATGGTGTGCGATGGAAAGAGCGGCAAGAAGGCTTCCTTCGTGGGCTTCGCCGCTGCCGGCAATGTCCAGTGCCGTGCCGTGATCGACCGATGTGCGTACCCAAGGCAGCCCAAGCGTGATGTTGATGCCGTGCCCGAAGCCCTCGCGCTTGAGAGCGGGCAGCCCCTGGTCATGGTACATGCACACGATGCAGTCGAAGTTTTTGGAGTGAGCCGGCACGAAAATCGTGTCTGCCGGCCACGGACCTGAAAATTCGGCGGAATGAACCGTAGCCTTGGCGCGTTCAATCGCAGGCGCAATGCGTTCGATTTCTTCGCGGCCCATGTGGCCGGATTCTCCCGCGTGCGGGTTTAGGCCCGTGACGGCGATGCGCGGACGCTCAATGCCGAAGTCCTGATGCAGCGCATGTGCGCAAATCGCAAGCGTCTTGTCGAGCGCTTCGTCGGTGATGGCCGCGGGAATCTGTTGCAGAGGTAAGTGCGTTGTCACCAGCGCCACGCGCAGAGCCTGCTGGCTCGTGCCCGATGTGAGCATCATGACCACGCGGTCAACGCCTGCAAACTGCTGGAAAAATTCGGTGTGTCCCGTAAACGGAATGCCAGCTTCTATGATGATGCTTTTTTGCACCGGAGCCGTTACCACAGCGCTATAGGTGCCGTCCTGAGCGCCTTGTGCGGCGCGTCGCAGGGTTTCGACGACGTAGGGGGCGTTGGCAACGTCAAGCTGACCTGGCACGGCAGGATGCGCAAGCGGCACGTGCTCGAACTTCACCCAGTCCGGAAAGATGGAGCCAAAGCCCAGTTTCTCGGACGTCTTGATCAAAAGCTTTTTGTCGCCGATGAGCGTGACGGGTGACTTGACGCGACCGGTAAAGACCGCTTTGACGCAGATTTCCGGACCGATGCCCGCAGGCTCTCCGGTAGTGATCGCAATGCTGGAGGACATTCTCAAACCGAGGACCAAAAGCAAACGCAAACGCCTGTGGCTTTCTGCTGGCTTGTGTGTCAGCCGGAAGTCCGCAGGCGTTTTGGTTGTCAGGCGCTTGAAAGCGCCGAAAAATTAGTAATCGTTGGTGCGGATTTCGACGTAGGCGCGGTCGCGCAGCTCGCGCTGCCAGTTGTATACAGCTTCGGCAAGCTTCTTTTCACGCAATTGGTTGCGGGCGTTGATGCGGCTACGTTCGGCATTGGCTTCCGCCGTACGGCGTTCAAGCACCTGAATCAGGTGATAGCCATAGGGCGTACGCACCGGTTCGGAGACTTCGCCGGGCTGCAGACGATTCATCATTGTTTCGAATTCCGGCACTGTATCGCCCGGACTCACCCAGCCGATGTCGCCGCCGCGGGTGGCGGAGTTGTCAACGGAATTCAGACGAGCGAGTGTGGCAAAGTCTGCTTCACCCGTGGTGATGCGGTGGCGAATGTCGTTCAAGCGCGTGAGCACCTGGTCTTCCGGCGTGAGGTCGGAGACGAACATCAGGATGTGGCGCACGTGGGTCTGCTCGATGGGCGTGCCGGCGAGCTTGGCCTTGACGCCGTCGCGACTGTCTTCGAGGAAAACGATGTGAACGGCCCCCGAAGAGCGCACCGTCGTGATGAAGTTGCGCTGCGTGCGGTTGTTTTCAATGGCCTTCCAGAAAATGGTCGGCAGACGAGAGGCATCGCGCCATCCCAGATCACCGCCCGACAGAGCGTCTTCGGCCTTGGAGTTGGCCGCGGCCAGCGAACTGAAGTCTTCTCCGTTGCGGACGCGTTCAACCAGAGCTTCTGCTTCACGTTCAACATCGCGCGCTTCAGAGTCGGAAGCGCCCGGCGGGATCGGCAGCAGAATGTGACGCACGTGGTATTCCTGCGTGTCATTGGTCGTAAAGCCCGTTTGTTCGGCAAGGAACGCATCGACTTCACTTTCCGGAATCGTGATCTTGCTGTCGACTTCTCGTTCGCGCAAACGTTGCGCCGTGATTTCGTCGCGCACCTGCGCGCGGAACGCGCCGAAGCTCACATCGTCGGCGCGAAGACGCTCGCGCAGCTCGTCGACGGTCATCTTGTTGTTGCGCGCGATCTGTTCGATCGAGGCGCTCACCATTTGCTCATCGACGCGAATGCCCAGTTCCTTGGCTCGCTGCTCGGTGGCCTTTTCGGTGATCATGCGCTCAAGCACCTGACGGCGCAGTTCCTGCATCGGGGGCAGATTGATGTTTTGCTGACGCAGGTTGATGGCGGCCTGACGCACACGGTTTTGCAGTTCGTATTCCGTGATGACGTCGTTATTGACGACGGCGGCGATGCGGTCGGCGAACTTGGACGTACCGGTCTGTTGTTCGGTCAGAGCCTGGCCTTCGGCAGCGGCAACCGGCTGCGGCTCTTCGGCCGTCGTTTCGCGAATTTGGCTGCTCTGTTGAGCAAAAGCGGGCAGCGCGGCCAGAACGAGGACGGCTGCCGTCAAAGTGATTCTTTTATTGGTAGTAGTCATAGGTACCGATGGAGGTGGGCACGGGGCTGCGGGTTTGATAGCCCGGGATGCTGCGTTGCAGTTCGGAGAGCGGACTCGACCCGACTGCGCCCAGACCGGTCAATTCTAACTGCAAGAAGAAGTTCGTTTCATCATTCTTGTCTTCATCGCGAGTGTAACGTTGTGCAACAGCGCGCAGCGTCCAGCAACCCGCGTGATATTCGACGCCGGCAAGACTTTCGATGAATTTATGGTCGTAGAGCGAATAGTTCTGGCGTAACAAGGCGTAGACCTTGTCGGACAAGGGCCACTGCAAAGCAAGGTCGATTTGATCGATGTAGTCTTTGCTGTTGCGGTCCTCCTGCCAGTTGTAGCGGTAATAGAGGCCGATCACGCTCTGAGGCTTGGGTTGCCAACGAACGCCCGCGACAGCCTTCTTAAAGCTCGAGCGCTCCCAGGACCACTGACCGAAGAGCGAAGCAGAGATGGTGCGTGTCAGGCGCGCGCCGATGCTTGCAAGAAAGTCGCTCTTTTGGTTTTCCATCGAGATGCGTTCGCCTTCGCTATTGACCGTGCGATCGTTGAAGTAGTAGCGCTGACCGATCGAGGCCTGTAGCCATTCCAGACCGCTGTCGGCGTCGATGAAGCGGCTCGTGACGCTTGCCGTCACCTGATTGGTTTCGGCGATGCGGTCGTAACCGGCCCAGGTATTTTCGCTGTAGAGCTGAGCAAAGTTCAGATCGGCAACGCTCGAGTCAAAGAGCGGGATCTGGCTTTGGTTGCGATACGGCGTGTAGCTGTAGAAGATGCGCGGCTCCAAGGTCTGGAGCACATCACGGTCGGCCACATTAACGTCGCGCTCAAACGTAAGGCCCGAGTCGATCGAGAACATCGGCACGGTGTAGCCCGGTGACGAGTCCGTATAGCGATCGGAGCTGTCGTGATCAAGGTCGTACTTGGTACTGATCAACTGTGCCTTGGGCGTAACGAACCACCCCGCGCCTCGAATCGGATAAGCGATCTGCTGATGGAAAACGAAGCGATCGCCGTCAATTTCGGTCGGGTGCACGAAGCGCGTGGCTTCCAAGTGCGTGGTGAGTTCAAAACCGGCGGCGTCGGCCACAAACGCATTCCAGGAGAACTGGGGCTCGCGCTCATAGGGCTTGTCGGTATCGTTGATCGTCTGGTTCTTCGTGACGCGGACGGCGGCGTTCCAGTAGGTCGACGTGTAGTTCAGCCAGTAGTCCTGCGGCAGGATGTCATCCGTGTTGTCGCGCAGACTTGTCGAAAAGTCGTCGAAGTAGTCGTCGTCGGACACGCGGTTGTAGTTGATGCCGTAGCCGAAGTTGTTCCAGCTGCCGCGAATATTGGCATGCACGCTGTAGCGCTTGTCACCGTAGTCGCTGTCGTGCGGCATGTATTCGCCGGAAATTTCACCCTCGAGATGCTTGGTGAGGAAGCGGAATTCGTTGCCGATCATCACGCCGCGTTTGGTGATGATTTGCGGCGTGAGCGTATAGTCGTAATTCGGCGCGATGTTAAAGTAGTAGGGCACCGAAATATCAATGCCGCGCGAAGAGCTCATGCCGAACACAGGCGAGAGAAAGCCCGACTTGCGCTCGGCCGACAACGGGAACGTGAACCAAGGCGAACCCAGGACGGGCATACCGCCGAGCTTGAGAACGGCGCCCGTGCCGGTGCCCGACTGCTCGTATTCGTCGAGCGTCAACTCGTCCATCTCAACCCACCAGGCCGGGTTGTCGCCTTCGCAACTCGTAAGCAGCACGTCCTTGAGTTCGGTCACGTCGGCCGAGGCAAAGCGCATGCAGCGGGCTTTGCCGCGAAGGCCGCGCGGCTTGTATTCGTAGTCGACGTTTTCGGCTTCGCCTGTGCCGTCGTCGAGCTGATAGGTTGCTTCAGGTGCGTTGAGTTCAACGCCTGCGCGCGAAACCTGTGCGTCGCCTTTGACCTGCACTTCCCCGGTCTGTTGCGTATAGACGATCGTCTCACCCTTGATGACGGTTCCGGCGCGGCGCAGCTCGGCGTCGCCTGTCATCGTGAGTTCCGTTTCCGGAGACCCTTCGATCGTGTAGGCGTAGCCAATGGCGGGGGCATCCTCCGGCTTCGCGCCGGGATCGGCGAGCGTTCCGGTCCATTGGTCCAGATAAGCGGCTTGCGCATCGTTTTGCGCTGGCGACTGATAGGCGGCCGATTGGGAAGGTGTATGCGGCGGGGTGCGCACTTCGGCGCTGGCAATGTTAAGCCAGTCCGTTGCAGGGGCGCGCGCGTGCGCGACCTGCGCACAAAGCGCGGCCGTCACGGCGGCGACCAGAGGGAGCAGTTGCGGCTGTGAGTTCCGGGGCATTTTCAATACAGTTCGCTGTTTGGTGTTCGGATTATAGAGAGAGACGTGTTGCAACCGAGGCTCAAATGGCCGAGCAGTGCGAAAAAGGCGCAATTTTTCTCTTCTTTTGACGCCAATTTGACACTTGGAGCCGCTGGGATAGCCAATGTTGCGGTCCGAGCGGCTCCTTTTCAGAGCAGTTCTGCGCCTTTTCGGCCATAATCCGCCTCACAAGTTTTCCGTGACCGCTTTTGTAAGGATAAGAGTGATGCTGACTGCGCAGGACGAACGCCTGGAGGCTCTCAGCCGTTGGCTTGAAGGCCAGACGGCTGTGACCGGACTTGATCTGACAACCGTGACGCCGGCAAGCACCGATGCGAGTTTCCGTCGCTACTTCCGCGTACAGGGCGAGGGGGCCACTTATATCGTGATGGATGCGCCGCCCGAAAAAGAACCGATCGATTCGTTTCTCAAGGTTGATGCGCTCATGAAGAATGCGGGCTTGAACGTGCCTGAGATTCTCGCAAGCGATGCCGAGCAGGGCTTCATTCTGATGAGCGATTTGGGGCGCCAGACCTATCTTGATGTTCTCAACGAAGATAACGCGGCTCGCTTGATGGATGCGGCTACCGACGCGCTTGTGAAGTGGCAGGCGGCATCCAAGCCCGGCGTGTTGCCCGAGTATGACTATGCCGTGCTGCGTCGCGAAATCGATCTTTTTCCGGAATGGTACGTGGGCCGGCATCGCGGCTACACGCTTACCGAAAAACAAAGCGAAATCATTGAGGGTGTCTACGAAAAGATCATTGCCTCGTGTCTGGCGCAGCCCAAGGTCTTCGTGCACCGCGACTTTATGCCCCGCAACCTGATGGTTTCCGACCCGATGCCGGGCGTGCTCGACTTCCAGGATGCGCTCTACGGTCCCGTCACTTACGACATCGCTAGCCTTATGCGTGACGCTTTCATCAGTTGGGGCGAAAGCTTTGTTCTCGACATCACGATCCGCTATTGGGACAAGGCACGCAAGGCCGGCATTCCCGTGCCGCAGGACTTCGGTGAATTCTGGCGTGAAGTCGAATGGATGGGCATGCAGCGTCACCTCAAGGTGCTCGGCATCTTTGCCCGCATCAACTATCGCGACGGCCGTCCGAAGTACCTTGAGGACACGCCGCGCTTCCTGCACTATGTGCGCGAAACGGCCAACCGCTATAACGAACTCAAGCCCATCAACTGGCTGCTGGATCAGTTCGAAGAGCAAAAGACCAAGGTCGGTTGGACATACTGAAAAAGACGGAGACTCTACCGATGCGCGCGATGGTGCTTGCTGCCGGCCGAGGCTCTCGGCTGCGGCCTTTGACCGATACGACTCCAAAGCCACTGCTGCAGGTGGCCGACGGCGTGCGCCTGTGTGACTGGACGCTTGCCGGACTCAAGCGCGCCGGCATCACGGACATCGTGATGAACACGGCGCATTTGCCCGAGACGTTTGAGGCGTTGCCCCAGGAGCTTGCAGCCCGCGGCCTGCATCTGGAATTGTCTCGCGAGGCCAGGACGCACGATCAGTCGCTTGAAAGTCTCGGAGGCATCGTCCGTGCGCTGCCGCTGCTTACTGACGAAGGGCGAGACATGTCGCCTGTGGTGATCGTGGCCGGAGATGTGGTGCACAACTATGACTTTTCACGTCTTTTTGCGCGCGCTCGAGAAATTGAAGCGGGCGATTACGATGTTTTTCTGGTGGCCGTACCCAATCCAAACTTCAACAGTCAGGGTGACCTGACCGTCTATGCCGATGGCAGCGTTTTACGTGGAGAACCGCCGCGCGGACACAGTTACGGCTGCATCATGGTGGTCAATCCCAAGATCTTCGACGGGTTGAAGCCCGTGTGGTGCAAACTTTTCCCTTGGATGTGGGACTTTGCCGACAAGGGGCGTATGCGCGCCGAAGTCTTTGAGGGTTTCTGGGACAACATCGGCACGATTGAGCAGCTGCAAGCGCTGCGGCGCAACACCGAGGCTCTGAAGTGGGCTTGTTTCTGATCTTAAGATAATGCCAAATGCAATCGATTGAAAACCAAATTCGCGAGCGCGTCGCCCGATTTTTGGAAGTGACGGGTGTGCGCCTTCCTCTGATGAACGCTCCGATGGCCGAAGTCGCAGGCTCCGCTTTGACCGCGGCAGTGTGCCGCGCGGGCGGCTTGGGGATTCTTGCAGGCGACGAACTTTCGCCTGAGGAGCTCGCCGAATCCATTGACGAAGTGCGTCGCCTTGTCGGAGTCAATGCACGTTTTGCCGTGAATCTACGCGTTCCGCCTGCGAAATCGCCGACATCCGAAGATCGGGAGTGTCAGCGCAAGATGCTTACGGCGCTCGAAGATCTGGCCGCTGACCTTGGGCTTGAAGCGGGCACACTCGAACCGTTGCCCGATTTTGACGCGCAGTTTGACGTGCTCTTGCAAAAGCGCGTGCCGCTTGTGAGCGTCACCTTCGGCGGTTTGCGCGAAGAGTACGACGATCGTCTCAAGCAAGCCGGCATCGCCTGGATGGGCACGGCAACGACCCTTCGCGAAGCCAAGGTGCTGCGCGCCGCCGGCGCAGATATGGTGGTGGTGCAGGGGGTTGAAGCCGGTGGCCCTCGTCTGAATTTCGAATCTTCGGAGGAGGAAGCAGCCATCGGTATGTCGGTTCTTGCGTCGCATGCAGCCCGCGCCACGCGTCTTCCTGTGATCGCCTCGGGCGGCATTGCCGAACCTCAGCAGGTTTGTGCGGCTTTGGCAGCGGGAGCAAGTGCCGTGATGGTGGGCTCGGCTCTGTTGCGTACGCCCGAGAGCGCGGCAAGCGAATCCTTCAAGTCGGTTTTGCCATTGTTGTCGGACGTATCGATGCGTTTGACGAAGTGCTTCAACGGTCGCCTGACGCGTGTGTATCCGAGCGAGCTGGTACAGGCGCTCGACGAGGCTGGGCTTACTTACGCTCCGTATCCGTTGCAGCGTGAGGTTATGCGTCCGATTTTGAGAGCGGCCGTTCGGCAGGGGCGGGACGATTTGGCGTGCCTGCCTGCGGGTCAGTCCGCGATGCTTGCCCGTGAAGAACCTGTCGAAGCCGTTGTGCAACGACTGACAAGCTTTGTTCCGCTCTAAAAAATTTGTGAGAACCTCTTACAAACGGACTGCACAGGCCAAGTGCAAAAGTGCAGTCCTGTACAATGGCGGGGATCGTAAACGCTGGGTTTGCGACGCCGTCGGATGGCGTTGACTTTTTCTTTGTTTTCAGTGGGATGCAGATAGGGCCGTATCAGTTGGCAGGGAATTTGGTGCTCGCGCCCATGGCAGGCGTCACCGATGCGGCCTTCCGAGTGATCTGTCTCAGACATGGGGCGGCTTACGCTGTGGGTGAGATGGCCGCTTCCGGCTCGCACCTGCTTCACACCGAAATGACGCGACGCCGTTACACGTGCGACCCCCGCGAACGTTTTGCCGTGGTACAGATTTTGGGAGCCGATCCTGCTGAAATGGCAAATGCGGCGGCGCTTGCTCAGGAGTGCGGCGCGGCGATGGTTGACGTCAATTTCGGCTGTCCGGCGCGCGTGGTCTGCGGAAAAGCGTGCGGGTCGGCTGTGATGCGCGATCCGAAACTTGCCGGCGACATTCTGCGTGCGGTGGCTTCGGCAGTCACGATCCCTGTGTCGGTGAAAATGCGCACTGGGTGGGATGAGGACATGAAGACGTCCGTCGAGATTGCCAAAATGGCGCAGGATGCGGGATTTTGTCTGGTGACGGTGCACGGCAGAACGCGGGCGCAGCGCTTTACGGGAACGGTGAACCGAATCGACATTGCCGAGGTGGTGCGCGCCGTGCAGATACCGGTGATTGCCAACGGTGATGTGACAACCCCCGGAGAGGCGCTTGAAATGATGCGACAGACGCAGGCAGCCGGCGTGATGATCGGACGCGGCGCGTGCGGGAATCCGTGGCTCTTTTCGAGGGCTCAGGCACTCATCGACGGAAAGCCCGATCCCGGAGCCCCGACGGCGCGGAACGTGCACGAGACGCTTGAGGCGCACCTTGCGGCGCTTTTTGACGGTGAAAATTTGGAAGAACCCGGCCGCGAACGCGCGCTTGTGAGGACATTTCGCAAGCACCTGCGGCATTATTTGGAAGGATTTTGCCTCCACGAGGAAGCATTGAGTGCGAAACTTGGACGGATGCTTCGAATGGAGACGCGTGAGGCGCTTTCTGGCGCCGTGACGGAATTTTTTGAAGAGGTGCCCGAGACGGCACATCGAGTCGACTAGCCATGAAGAACGCAACTGACAACACCAAGACGCAGGACCTTGAGAGCATTCTGCAGCCCGGGGTGACTGCCAATGACGCGTTCAATGAACTCGTGGTGTATCGCGTCGAAAGCTATCTGCGCGACCTTGAGGGAGTGCGCGGACTGCCGCTTTACGAAATGATTACGCAAGCCGCTGAACGTCCGTTGCTCGAATGGGCGATGCAAAGAACGAACGGCAATCAGCGCGCTGCCGCAACGCTTTTGGGAATTAACCGAAATACGCTGAGAAAGAAACTCGTTATGCACGGGTTTCCGGCCTCAGGACTTTGAAATTAGAGGAAAAACTATGCGCAAACAAGCATTGATCAGTGTTTCCGACAAAACGGGTGTCGTGGATTTTGCCAAGGGACTCGTGGCTGCGGGTTACCACATTCTGTCGACGGGCGGTACGGCCAAGCTTTTGGCCGAACAGGGCGTGCCCTGCCAGGAAGTGGCTGACTACACGGGCTTTCCGGAAATGCTCGACGGCCGCGTGAAGACGCTCGATCCGCACATCCACGCCGGCATTCTTGCTCGCCGTCCCGTGCCCGAACACATGAAGGCCATTGCCGATCACGGCATCGACCCGATCGACATCGTCTGCGTGAACCTCTACCCGTTCGAACAGACGATCGCCCGTCCGGACTGCACGTTTGAACTGGCTATCGAAAACATTGACATCGGCGGCCCGACGATGATCCGCGCCGCTGCGAAAAACCACGAATCTGTCGCCGTGATCGTCGATCCGACCGACTACGACCGCGTTCTGGCTGAAATCAACGAAAAGGGCGAAGTTTCCGCCGACACGCGTCTGGCGCTTGCCAAGAAGGTCTTCGCACACACCGCTCGCTACGACGGAGCCATCACCAACTACCTCACAAGCTTGGATGAGAATAAGGAACGCACCAAGGTCTTCCCGGACGTCTTCAACCGTCAGTGGATCAAGGCTCAGGACATGCGTTACGGCGAAAATCCGCACCAGAAGGCCGCCTTCTACCGCGAACACATCGTGGCTCCCGGTCTGCTTGCAGGTTTCCATCAGCATCAGGGCAAGGAACTGTCCTACAACAACATCGCCGATTCGGACGCTGCCTGGGAAGCCGTTCGAAGCTTCGAAACGCCCGCCTGCGTGATCATCAAGCACGCCAATCCCTGCGGCGCTGCCATCGGCAGCAATGCCCTTGAAGCCTATCAGAAGGCCTTCCGCACCGATCCCAAGAGCGCCTTCGGCGGCATCATCGCCTTCAACCGTCCGGTTGATGAAGCCACGGCTCGCGCCATTACCGGCCAGTTCGCCGAAGTGGTGATCGCTCCCGAATTCACTCGCGAGGCTCTTGCCGTCTTTGAGGCCAAGAAGAACCTGCGCGTGCTTACGGTTGCTGCCGGCGACGCGCACAATGACTTTGAATTCAAGCGCGTGGGCGGCGGCCTTTTGGTCCAGACGCTCGATAATCGCATCTGTCCGGAATCCGCTCTGAAGGTCGTCACCAAGAAGCAGCCCACTTCGGCTCAGATCGCCGATATGATGTTCGCTTGGAACGTCGCTCGCTTCGTGAAGTCCAACACAATCGTCTATGCGCACGACGGTATGACGCTCGGCGTGGGCGCCGGCCAGATGAGCCGTGTCGACTCGGCCCGCATCGCCGCCATCAAGGCTGCCGAATCCGGTCTGTCTTTGGCGGGCAGTGCCGCAGCTTCCGACGCGTTCTTCCCGTTCCGCGACGGTCTTGACGTCATCGTTGATCAGGGTGCCACCTGCGTGATCCAGCCGGGCGGCTCGATCCGCGACGACGAAGTGATCGCTGCTGCCGACGAACGCGGCATCGTGATGGTCTTTACCGGCGAACGCCACTTCCGTCACTAAAAAAACAGATTGCGGGAAAAGGGAGGCTGTTTCACTTTTTCCCGATCTTCAAAGAAGGCCGGGCTTGCTTGTAAAACAGCCGGCTCGGCCGGACGAAAAAACGAATAATGAACTCTGACGTTTCTTTTTCCAGAAGAAGTCTGATGGCTGCCGCAGTCGCTGCGGGCGGCCTTTCCTCGCTTCCTGCCTGGGCGCAACTGCGCATCGAAATCACGGGCGTGGGTGCTAACCGCATTCCGCTTGCGCTCGAACGCTTCAACGGGTCGGCCGAGACGGGCATAGATCTGATGCAGGTTGTCGGCGCCGATCTGGCACGCACGGGGGCCTTTCAAATCATCACCGATTCGGCTGCTGAGGCCTCGCTTGAAACGAGCCTGCGTCCGCAGTTTGAACGCTGGACGGAGAAAAAGGCCAACATTCTTGCCACGGGGTCTCTTGTGAAGCTCGCTGACGGACGCTGGGATATCCGCTTCCGTCTTTTTGACGTGGTGGCGGGATCTCAGATCGACGAATGGTACGCTCTTGCAGGCGACCGTCAGCTTCGCATGGTGAGTCACCGCATTGCAGACCGCATATACGACAAGCTCACGGGCCTGGGCGGCTTGTTTGCTTCTCGCCTGGCGTACGTTGTGCAGCACTCCAAGCAGAGCTACGAGCTGATCGTTGCCGACAGCGACGGCGCCAACGCGCTGCCTGCTTTAAAGAGCAAGGAGCCGATCATTTCGCCCGCCTGGTCGCCTGACGGCAAGCAGCTTGCCTACGTGAGCTTTGAGGCGCGCAAACCTGTGGTGTACGTGCATACGGTTGCTACCGGTCAGCGCCGTGTCGTGGCCAATTTCCGCGGCAACAATTCGGCGCCGGCGTTCAGTCACGACGGTAAGAAACTTGCTGTGGCGCTTTCGCGCGACGGTTATACACAGATCTTCTTGATCAACACGGACGGTTCGGGAGTTCAGCGTTTCTCCAAGAGTCTGGCCATCGACACTGAACCCGTGTTCTCTCCCGACGGTCAGTACCTGTACTTTACGAGCGACCGAGGGGGCAGTCCGCAGATCTATCGTCAGCCTCTGGCAGGAGGCTCCGCGCAACGCGTGACCTTCAACGGCAACTATGCGGTGAGCCCCGCGCTCAATCCGCAGGGAACGGAAATCAGCTACGTGACCCGCTCCAACGGGCGCTTCCGCATTGCTATCATGGATTTGCAGACCGGTCAGGAACGCATTCTCACCGGAAACGAATTCGACGAAAGTCCATGCTTCTCGCCAAACGGCCGCATCATCTGCTATGCGAGCGAACGCAACAAGAAGGGCGTGCTCGGCACCGTGAGCACCGACGGAGCCGTTTCGGCCTGGCTTACCGCATCGGCCGGCGACATCCGCGAGCCGACCTGGGGGCCGTTGCTCGACTGATGAATTGTGAAGACGGACATTTTTTAGACACTTTTTTCGGAGACAAACGCATCATGCAGTTCTCTAAGATCGCTATTCGCGGTTGCGCCTTGGGTCTTGTTGCCGCCAGCATGCTTCTGGCAGGCTGTTCGAGTGTGCCTCTTGACGAATCCGCAAAGGCCGGTACCACACAGGACGATGCCGCCGCGAAGCATCGCTCGGCTTCCGGCGCCGCTCTCGACAGCAACGCCGTTTACTTTGACTTCGACAGTTACACCGTCAAGCCCGAATTCATGCCGGTGGTCGAAACCCACGCCCGCAACCTGATGGCCAATCCGTCGCGTCACGTGACGGTGGAAGGCAACACCGACAACCGCGGAAGCCGTGAATACAACCTCGCTCTCGGCCAGAAGCGCAGCGAAGCTGTCAAGCAGCGTTTGCAGCTCTTGGGCGTGCCTGCCTCGCGCATTGAAGCCGTGAGCTTCGGCCGTGAAAAGCCGCGCGCCCTGGGTGACACGGAAGAAGCTTGGGCGCAGAACCGTCGTGCCGACATCGTCTATCGTTAATCACCGACGGATCCGTTCATGCTGATGAAGAAAAATTGGTTGGCCTCTCTGGTGATTGCGCCGGTAATGCTCGCGGCCTCTTTGCCTGCGCACGCCTTGTTCGGCGATGATGAAGCCCGCAAGGCTATTCTTGATTTGCGCGAAAAGGTGGAGGCGGCTCAAAACGCGCAGCTGATGTTGCAAAACCAGATCGAAGCGCTGCGCGAACAAAACGCTCGCTTGATCGGCCGCGTCGAAGAGCTCTCCAACCAGCTCACGCTGGAGCAGCGCTCCAATCGCGATCTGTACACCGATCTGGACAAGCGTATGGCCGAACTTGAACCCGCTGACGTGGAGCTCGACGGGCGTACCGTGCGCGTTTCGGCTGAGGAACGCCGTCTCTATACGCTTGCCGTATCGTCCTTTTCCCAGGGCAAGTATGGGGAAAGCGAAGCGCTTTTAAGAACGCTCACCGCCAATTATCCGCAGACCGGTTACATGCCCGCCGCGCTTTTCTGGCTTGGTAATTCGCTATACGCTTCGGGTGAACTCAAGCAGGCGCTTGAAGTCGAAAACAAGCTTCTGAAAGAGTTTCCGAAGGATGCTCGCGTGCCGGATGCGTTGCTGACGAAGGCCGCGGCCGAAGTGGGCCTCGGACAACGCACCAACGCTTCCAAGACGCTTCAGAAAATCATCAAGGAGCATAAGGACGCGCCGGCAGCCAAGGTGGCCCAGGAGCGACTCAAGAGCCTTAACGCCAAAAAGAAGAAGTAAGGCAAGCCTCGATAGGAGACTCCGCCGATGGGTGCACGGGAGGAAGATTCTCGTGCGCCCATTTGCTTTTCGTTGCGTTTCGGGCGCAGTGAGTCGGTATTTTCGCACCATAGCTGAGATACAATCGACAAAGGAGTCGGCAAAAATAGGCTTGAAAGGTTTTGCCGAGCTCTGTTTCTTGCCTGATTGAATTGCCGACTGCACAGGAATGGCGCCCTTCGGGCGCGGCTTTTTCCTGTCCTGAAGACGCCTTCAGATTTAAAACGAAAACCTCGAGCCTGAGAACAAAATGAACTACTGCAGTGATAGCGAAATGCGCGGCGTGAGTCTGCTGCGCAATCCTTGGTTTAACAAGTGCTCAACCTTCAGCGAAGAAGAACGCGACCGCTACGGTCTGCGCGGCCTGCTGCCCCCTCGCGTCTCGAGCGTTCAGGAACAGATCAGCCGCCTGGAGGAAGTGATTGCCTCCCAGCCGACGGCTCTGGGCAAATACCTGATTTTGGACGGCATCCATTCGTCCGATGAAATCGCCTTCTTCCGTCTGGTGATCAAGAACATCGAAGAATACATGCCGCTCATCTACACGCCCACCGTCGGTGAAGCGTGCCAGAAGTTCAGCCATATCTTCCGCTATGCCCGCGGTCTGTACGTTTCAATCAACGATCGCGGTCGCGTGCGCGAACTCATCAAGAACGTGCCCACGCACAATGTGGAAATGATCGTGGTGACCGACGGTCAGCGCATTCTGGGTCTCGGTGACCTGGGTATCAACGGCATGGGTATTCCCATTGGCAAGCTCGCGCTCTATACCGCTTGCGCCGGCATCAACCCGCAGCACGTGCTGCCTGTGACGCTTGATGTGGGCACCAACAACGAAAACTACCTCAACGACCCGCTCTATCTTGGCTTGCAGCAAAAGCGAGTCGACGGCGAAAAGTATTACGCACTGGTGCAGGAATTCATTGAAGCCACTCGCGAACGCTGGCCCAATGTGGTGATCCAGTTCGAAGACTTCCAGAACACGCACGCCTTTGAACTGCTCGAACGCTGGCAGGACAAGATCCCGTGCTTTAACGACGACATTCAAGGTACGGCCTCGGTGTCTGTTACCGGTCTGTACTCTGCCATGCGCGTCAAGGGCGAGAAGCTCTCCGAACAGCGCGTGCTTTTCCTGGGGGCAGGGTCGGCGGCAACGGGCATTGCTCATCTGATTGCCGACGCCATGGCCGAAGAAGGCCTGCCGCGCGAAGAAGCCTTGAAGCGCATCGCTCTGGTTGACTCCAAGGGCATGGTGAGCTCGCGTCGTTCCGATACGCTTGCTGCCAACAAGTTGCCGTTTGCGCACGATCTGCCGCTCGCGGGCAATCTTCTTGAGGCCGTCAAGGTCTTCAAGCCCACGGCTATCATCGGCGTTTCAGCTCAGCCCAAGACGTTTACAAAGGAAGTGATCGAAGAGATGAGCGCTCTGAACGAACGCCCGATCATCTTTGCACTTTCCAATCCGACCTCCAAGGCCGAATGCACGGCCGCGGAAGCGTATCAGTGGTCGGAAGGGCGCGCGATCTTCGCTTCCGGTTCGCCTTTTGCTCCGGTGAGCTGCGGAGGCAAGACATTTGTGCCGCGTCAGGGTAACAACAGCTACGTGTTCCCGGGCATCGGCCTGGGCTGCGTGATCGCTCAGCCGACAATGATCCCGACGGGTGTGTTCCTTACGGCCGCCAAGCGTTTGGCTGAGCTCGTGAGCCAGTCGGATCTTGACAATGGTTCAATGTATCCGCCGTTGAGCCAGGTGCGCGAACTGTCGGCCGAGATTGCCGCTGCCGTGGCCGCGTACCTCTACAACAAGGGACTCGCACAGGCCGAACGTCCGGCCGACATTCTGGCCGCCGTGAAGGCCACGATGTGGTCCCCCGAAGATCCACACTTTGTTTGTGGCGAATGATCCTTTAGAGTTACGGGTTAACGCGAAGGGGCCCCGCGCCGAAAAGCACGGGGTTTTTCGTTGAGAGCATCTCCGATCAATCTGACAAACAAAGATTCAACCATGCACATGCAATCGACATTCAAAACGATCCTCTGCAGCCTGCTTTGTGCGGGCTGTGCCTGCGTGTCTGCGCAGACGCTTCGTATTGCCACGTTGCCCGCGGCCGACTCCATCGTGCTCGATGTGGCTGTCAACGAAGGGCTCTTTAAGAAGGAAGGGCTCGACGTACAGACGGTCCCTTTCAAGAGCGCGCTTGAAGTGGGGGCTGCCATGCGTGCCGGGCAGCTTGCCGGTCATTTCGGTGATCTGATGAATGTCTTTACGCAGAACGAAACGGGAGCGGCTCAGGCCGTTGTGATCACCACGACACACACCACTCCCGCACAGCGCGCCTTCGGCATGGTGGTTTCGCCCAAGCACGTCGACAAGATCAAGTCTCTGAACGATCTGAAGGCCACGCCCACGGCGATGAGCGCTTCGACCATCATCGACTATCTGCTCACCCGAATGCAGGAAACAGCCGGCGTCAAGCCCGAGGCGCTCAAGAACATGGAAGTGCGTCAGATTCCGATCCGCTTGCAGATGCTTTTGAGCGGCCAGATTGAAACGGCGCTCTTGCCCGAACCGCTTGTGACGGTTGTCGAAAAGAAGGGCGGACGCGTGATTTGGGACGACACGAAACTTGATGAATCGCTTGCCGTGGTGGCGCTGCGCCAGCCCTATCTCGACGACAAGACCGTGACGGCTTTCCGCAAGGCTGTGGCCGAAGCCGCCCGCAAGATCGAAGCCGAACCCGATAAGTACCGTGCGCTCATGGTGCAAAAGCGTCTGATCCCGCAGCCCGTGGCCAAGGACTACAAGATGGTCCGCTTCTCGCTTTTCGGCCGTGAAGACGGTCTGCCGCCGCTTCCGACGGCCGAAGATGTCAAGCGTGTGGGACAATGGATGCTTCAGCGCGGCATGATCAAGAAAGTGCCGTCTTACGAGGAGGTCATCTACGTTGGAAAATAAGCGCGCGTTGTTTGCGCTTCAAGCAAAGGACTTGTCCGTGGGGCGCCGCGGACAGGCCTTGCTATCGGGCGTGAACTTCACATTGCAGCCGGGCAGTTCTCTGGCTGTGATCGGCGAGTCGGGCTGCGGCAAAACCACCCTGCTGCAGACGCTTGCCGGGGTTTTGCCTGCCGTGGCGGGAGACGTGTCGTGCCGAAGCTCGGAGAGCGCAGCCAAGCCCGTCAACGCCATTGTCTGGCAGAATCTGGCGCTTTTCCCGTGGCTCACAGTGACGGGCAATCTGGCTTTGCCGTTGAAACTCAAGAAGGAATACGGTATAGCCGAGCGCGTGCGCGAAATGCTCGCCGAGCTTGAGCTCGAAGGCCTTGAGCGGCGCTTCCCTGCGGCGCTCTCGGGCGGACAGCGCCAGCGTCTGGCTCTCGGTCGCGCGCTCATTGCCAAGCCCGACGTGCTTTTCATGGACGAGCCGTTTTCGGCGCTCGACGCCGTTTTGCGCGAACATCTTCAGCACTTCCTAAAGCAGCTGCGCGAACGTCACCCTTGCACGATGGTCTTTGTGACGCACGACATCGGTGAAGCCGTTTATCTTGGCCAACACATCATGCTTCTGGGGGCACGCCCATCGCGCGTAGCAGCCTTCGGCGCCAATCCGAGCTTTACGGACAACGCCAATGTGGATGTGCGCGGAACGGATGCCTTCTATGCCGTGCAGCGCCGCCTGCACAACGCCGTGGCGGCGGTTCGCGCGGGCCAGGAACTGCATTTAACCGATGGGGCGTGGTGAGATGAGAGAAGGAACTTTTCAAAGAGGCGCTCTTATTTTGCTGCTGCGCTACACGCTGGCGTTTTTTCTCATTGGACTTCTGTGGGAAGTCGCTTCGCGCGCTGCAGGCGAAGCGTTGCTGCCTTCTCCGGTGACGACGGCTCTTCTCTTTTTCCAGTCGTTGGCTGACCCCGTTTATATCGGGCATATGATCGTAAGCCTCAAGCGTTTGATCTGCGGCCTTACGGCCGGTGCCCTTCCCGCGCTTTTTCTGGGACTTTTGCTCGGACATCTCAAAAAGGCCGATTGGCTGGGCGCGCCGCTTGTCTATACGACATTTCCGTTGCCCAAAATCGTGTTGTTGCCGGTGTTTTTTCTTTTTCTGGGTCTGGGCGACGCTTCCCGCGTTCTTTTGATTGCGCTCACGACGGGCTATCAGATGATCGTGATTGTTCGTGCGGCGGCGCTTTCGCTTGATCCCGTCTATGAGACGGCCATCACTTGTATGGGGGCGGGACGCTGGGATCGAATCCGTTACGTTTATTTGCCTGCGGCATTGCCGGCGTTTCTGACAAGTCTGAAGGTCGCCTGCGGCACGGCCGTTGCCGTTCTCTTTTTGGCCGAGAGCTTTGCTACGACCACGGGGCTGGGCTTTCTCATTATGGACGCCTGGGGTGTGGGCGATACTCTGGCGATGTTTAACGGCATTCTCGGCATGAGCGTCATCGGGCTGCTTCTCTACGCTGCCGTGTGGCTTTCCGAAGTGGTGCTTACGCCCTGGTGTCGCGCTGTGCAGCTGCATTAATCATGACCTCGAACGCCGCACAGCCCAAGCAACTCAGCCTTGCCGATTTAATGGATACCGGCAACGCGCAGGATACGACGCCGGAAGCAATTGACGGCGTAGCCTTTGCGCGTCTGTACGGTGAGCCGCTCTTTAAGGTGCCTGAGGGTTTGTACATTCCGCCCGACGCACTGCGTGTGTTTCTGGAAAGCTTCGAAGGCCCGCTGGATTTGCTCTTGTATCTCATCCGACGGCAAAAGTTCGACATCATGCAGATTCCGATGGCGATCGTTACGGAACAGTACATGAGCTATGTGGAGCTGATCCGCGAAAGCAATCTGGAACTTGCGGCCGAATATCTTGCGATGGCCGCGCATCTCATGCAGATCAAAAGCCAGTTGTTGCTTCCTGTGACGCACGCCGATACCGGCGAAGAGGTTGCCGATCCGCAGGCCGAACTTGCCCGTCGTCTGCTTGAGTATGAAAAGATGAAGATGGCGGCTGCCGAAATGGATCGCGTTCCGCGAAATGGTCGCGACTTCCTGCGAGCTTATGTGCTCATCGAACAAGCACAGATCAAACTTTTGCCCGAAGTGAGCGCCGATGATCTGAGGCTTGCCTGGGACGGCATTCTGCGCGAAGCCAATCTGAAGGGACACCACAAGGTGTCGAGGCAGGAACTTTCCGTGCGCGAATTTATGAGCGCAATTCTCAAACGCCTGTCGACGCAGCGGTTTGTGGAATTTCAGGAGCTTTTTGAACCCGAGGCCGGCCGTTCCGTTTGCATCGTCAACTATCTCGCGCTTTTGGAGTTGGCTAAGGAAGGACTCATTCGCATCACGCAGGCCGCTCCCTTTGCGCCGATCTACGTATCTGCGGCACCGATGCGGTCTTCCGACGACACTCAGGATCTTTTCAGCTCCAGCGCTGCGACAGCTTCAGAAGCCTAAACGCTTCTCGAACGAGCGTGCAGCGTATGCAGCTCGAACGCAGCACAAAAACTCAACTTCAGTCATGACATGCAAAAAGTGAGGACAAACATAGGTTGTTGCCTTTACGATATACAGTTTGCGGTTTGTTCGGCTGGAATTGAACAGCATTAGGGCGCAGGCGATGCGGCGCGAAGACCAACTTGGTAAAAGCAGCGGCAGCGGCGGCTGAAATAGTGCCGACCAGTATGCCGACGGCGACGTCACTGGGCCAATGCACGAAGAGGTACAGCCGTGACCAGGCGATGAGAACGGCAAGTGTCAGAAGTCCCAGGCCCCATTTGGGGTGAAAGATGCCGAAAGCAACCGCGGCGGCAAAGGAGGCTGTGGTGTGGCCGGATGGAAAAGACGGATCGGTGGGGCAAGCCATGAGCAGGTCTTCGGCGTGCAGTTCACAGGGGCGAAGGCGATCGACCATGGGCTTTAGAAGCACGTTGCAAATCAGAAACCCTGAGAAAAGCGCAATGCCTATGGTGCTGCCGACGCGGCGAAACCCCGGAAAGCACAGCAGGAAAAGCCCCAGCGCGATCCAGACGAGACCCGCGTCGCCCAAGTGCGTCACGGTCTGCCAAAAGACGAGGGCTTCGTCGCCACCGAAGCTCTCGCGGATATTGCGCAAAATCTCAACTTCAAACATCGGAAATCAAAAGGGCTCGTTCGGATGCCTCAGATGCTAGGTGCGCCGACATTGCCAGGACTTAGAGTCGGCGGATTTCGATACAATTTGAGCGGTTTTGCAAAGAGAAATGGTTAAGGACTCCGGACGCATGGCGAGCAAATACGCGGCGCAATATATCGAGCGCGCCAAACGGGAAGTGAAAAATTTCGAAGTGGCCTGTCGGGTGCTGCAGTTCGATCCCGAAAAGGAATCCGACTTTGATGCGATCGTCACCTCGATGGTCGGCATCGGCCAATTCGGCACAATTCGCCTCGCGCGCCGTTTCCCGTTCGTCACCAATGAAGAAGAGTTTTTGATGGTGGCGGAAGTGGGTCTTCACTTTTACTGGATGACGCTTGATTTCTGGCAAGAAATTCGACAGAAGCAAGGTGCGGCGCAGATTTTCTAGTCATTGACTGCGCCGCCGGCTGAATACGAACGATTACTCAATGTTTTGCAGTTGCTCGCGCATCTGATCAATGCAAAGCTTGAGCGCAACGGCCGCATCGGTCATTTCGATGGCGGCCGATTTGCTGCCGAGCGTGTTGGCTTCGCGGTTCATTTCCTGAGTGACGAAATCCAGGCGACGGCCGGCCGCACCGCCCTCCTTGAGAATGCGGCGCACTTCCGCAACGTGCGTGCGCAAGCGATTGATTTCTTCGGCCACATCCATTTTGAGCGCATAGAACGTCACTTCCTGACGAATGCGATCCGACACTTCTTCCGGACTGATTGAGCTCGCGTTCGAAAGCGTGGCACCCAGCGCTTCCTGAAGGCGCTGTTCGAGCTTTTCCTTGAGATTGCGGTGAATGTCGGGAATGCGTTCGGCCACCGCTTGTACCACTTCTTCGATGGTGTCGCAGTTTTTCGAGAGAACAGCAGCAAGCGCTGCACCTTCGCGTTCACGCGAAGCGTTGAAAGCCTGCAGGGCGTCGCGCAGGATGGCCGCAACACTTGCGTTCAATTCGTCCTGATCGACCTCGGGCGAATTGAGAATACCCGGCATCTGCAGAATTTCAGATACCGACATGGGGGCGGCGTCAGGATTGACCTTGAGCACTTCCTGCTGCAGCGTGAGCACATTGGCGAGAGCTGCCGCGTTGATGCCCGCGCCTGACGTTTCGGCTTGCTTTAGGCTCGCGCGGCACTCCAGCTTGCCGCGCTTGACGGCCGCAGAGATGGCTTCGCGCGCAGCGGGTTCGGTCGCTCGCAGTTCTTCGCACAGACGAAGCGTGAGGTCAAGAAAACGCGAGTTGACGCCACGAAGTTCAACGGTCATGAAGCCGAGCGGGGTTTGGCCTTGCGCGGTCGCAAAGCCGGTCATGGAACGAATGCCGGACATAACAAAAGAGATGACAAGGACGGTTGCAAAAAAGTAAGCCTCAGGATTGGGCTTGCGGAAGCCTAATTGTAGACGCTCACCTTAGAATGCTGAATGCGGCTGCGCCGATGTGGAGCGCAGCAGGAAATTTTGAGCGAAAGAAAGGATAGACATGACACAGCGACACGACGGACGCGCCAACGACGAGATGCGCTCCATTCAGTTTGAACGAGGCTTTACCTGCCACGCCGAAGGTAGCGTTCTGGTATCGGTCGGACGAACGAAAGTGCTGTGTACGGCTAGCGTTTCGCCGACGGTACCGAAGTTTCTCAACGAAAAGAACGAAGGCTGGGTGACGGCTGAGTACGGTTTGCTGCCCCGCTCAACCGGTACGCGCACTGATCGTGAAGCCGCCCGCGGTAAGCAAAGCGGCCGCACACAGGAAATCCAGCGCCTCATCGGGCGCAGTCTGCGCGGCATCGTGGATCGCACCAAGCTCGGCCGCCACACGATCACGCTTGACTGCGACGTGCTGCAGGCCGACGGCGGAACCCGCTGCGCCTCGATCACGGGCGCCTATGTGGCTCTGGTTGACGCCGTTAATTTCATGCTCGAAAAGGGCATGATCGAAGAAAATCCGATCAAGGAAGCTGTCTGCGCGATCAGCGTCGGCATGACCGATGCCGGTCCCGTGCTTGACTTGGACTACGTCGAAGACAGTACGAGCGAAACGGACATGAATGTGGTGATGACCTCAAGCGGGCGCTTTATCGAACTGCAGGGCACGGCTGAAGGTTCTCCCTTCAGTCACGAAGACCTGACGGCGATGCTCGCGCTTGCCAAGAAGGGCTGTGAAGAAATTTTGGCGGCTCAGAAGGCTGCGCTTGCTGCATAAAGACGCAACGGAGGAGAAAAGTGAAGTTGGTTCTGGCTTCGGACAATAAGGGAAAGCTACGCGAGTTCGGCGCGCTTTTTGCTGATCATGGCATTGAGGTGGTCTCCCAAGGGGCGCTCGGTGTGACGCCTTGCGAAGAGCCCTTCTGCACGTTCTTGGAAAATGCGCTTGCTAAGGCGCGCAATGCGGCCAAGACAACGGGCCTTCCTGCGATGGCCGACGACTCGGGCATTACGGCTCATGCTCTCGTGACCGAACCCGGTGTGCATTCGGCCCGCTACAGCGGGAAAAAGAGCGACGACGCGGCCAACAACGCCAAGCTGGTCGAGCGCCTATCCGAGTTTGAAGACAAGAGCGCGCACTACACCTGTGTGCTCGTGGCGGTGCGCTCGCACGACGATCCCGATCCGATCGTTTGCGAAGGCTGCTGGTACGGTGAAATTATCGCGTCTCCCAAGGGGGACGGCGGTTTCGGGTACGATCCCCATTTTTACCTGCCCGAGCAGGGGTGCACGGCAGCAGAGTTGTCTGCTGAGGAGAAGAACCGTCTGAGCCATCGCGGCAAGGCCATGCGTCTGCTGCTTACGGAAATGCAGGAGCGCTGGGGTGTCGGCCGCTGATGTCAAGCCCATTGCACTATACGTACATTGGCCGTGGTGTGTGCGCAAGTGCCCCTATTGCGACTTCAATTCGCATGCGATCGGCTCGGGTGCGGATGAAGCCGGGTATATCCGCGCGCTTTTAAAGGACATAGATGCGGCGGTGGCACTGTCCGGCCGCAGGTCCGTTTCGAGCGTCTTTTTCGGTGGCGGTACGCCGAGCCTGATGTCGGTGGCGGGCTTTGAGACGCTTATGAACGGTTTGCGTGAGCGTCTTCCCTTTGCCGAAGACGCCGAGATTACGTTGGAAGCCAACCCGGGCACGCACGAGGCGGCCCGCTTTGCCGGTTACGTCGCTAACGGTGTCAATCGCTTTTCCATCGGTGTGCAGAGCTTTAACGATGAGAGGCTCAAGGCGCTCGGGCGCATCCACGATCGCAGGCAAGCGCTGCAAGCCGTCGAAACGGCGCTCAAACTTGTCGACAATATCAATCTGGACGTGATGTATGCCTTGCCCGGACAGTCGATGGATGGTGCCGTGGAGGATGCCCGCACAGCCGTGGCGAGCGGTGCAACGCACCTGTCTTTTTACGAGCTCACGATTGAAGAGGGGACGGCCTTTTATAAGCGAGAGCCCGCGGGACTGCCCGATAGTGATACGGCAGCGGAAATGGGCGAGACGGTGGCTTCAATCCTTGCGCAAGCCGGGTTTGAGCACTACGAAGTTTCGGGCTACGCCAAGCCGGGACACCGTTGCCGTCACAATCTCAACTACTGGACATTTGGCGATTACATCGGGGTGGGAGCCGGCGCGCACGGCAAGATTACGACCAAAGGCGGCATTCTTCGCACCGAACGGCGAGCTAATCCGCAGCTATACATGGACGATGCGGCCAACGGCCGTTTCGCCTCTCAACTCAGTTTCGTGCTTGCCGAGTCGCTTCCCTTTGAGTTCATGCTCAACGTTTTGCGTCTCTATGACGGCGTGCCTGTGAGTCTTTGGGAAGAGGCCACGGGGTTGTCCTTTGACGTGATCGGAAAGACGGTCGATGCGCTGCGTGACGAAGGGCTTCTGGCCAAAGATCCCCAACGGCTGGTGTGTACGCCCCTCGGGCGCAATTGGCTCAGCACGGTGCAGGAGCGGTTCCTCGCCGACAACGAAATCTGAAGGAAGGTCTTCTCATGATCAATTGGCGATTGACGCTGGCTTTGGCCGGCAGCTTGCTTTTGTTCGGGTGCAGCACGGCGCCGCAACAGGAAACGCCCCCGCAAAAGGAAACGGTGCCGCCGACGCCCGAGTCGCAGGATTTTGTCGCGGGTGATGTGCGTTTGAGCCCGTCGCAGTTTGCCGATTTGCCCGCCACGCGTGATGAAGATTGGGAACAGGCTCTCAAGGCGTTTCAGGTCTCATGCACGACTATGCAGCATCATTCGCTTTGGCGCGAGGCATGCCGCAATGCGCAGGGAATGCCGCAGGGGCTTGCCCGTGCGTTTTTCGAGGGCAATTTTGAGCTCTGGAAGGTCTCGGCCAAGGATTCTCAAAGCGGCTTTTTTATCGACAAGGGGCTCATGACGGGCTATTTCGAGCCCATTTTGCGCGCTAGCCGCGTACGTCACGGCATTTATCAGTACCCGATCTACGGCGTGCCCGACGACCTCATCACGGTTGAACTCGATTCAATTCATCCGCAGTTAAAAGGGCTGCGTCTGCGCGGCAAACTGCAGGGCCGCAAGCTCGTTCCCTACGACGATCGCAAGGGAATCGCTACTCGCAAGGATTTGGAAAAAAAGCATGTGATCTGTTGGGCCGACGATCCCGTGGAGGCGTTCTTTCTGCAGATTCAAGGATCCGGGCGCGTGTTGCTCGACAACGGTTCGCTCCTTCGCATCGGCTACGCGGATCAAAACGGGCATCCCTACAGAAGCCTGGGCGCATGGCTCATTGAAAATGCGGGACTGACACGTGACGAAATGAGCATGCAGCGCATCAAGCAGTGGGTACGAGACAATCCGCAGCGCCGGCAGGAGCTTTTGAACGCCAACCCAAACTTCGTTTTCTTTGCCGAGCGCACGGGATACTCCGACGATCAGGGGCCGGTGGGCGCTCTGGGCGTGCCGCTAACGCCGCTGGCTTCCGTTGCGGTCGATCGGCGCTACTGGAAACTCGGAGTGCCCTTTGTGACGGCTGCAAGCCAGAGCATGCCGGCGATGCAGTTTGCGCGTCCTGTGATTGCTCAGGATACGGGTGGTGCTATCAAGGGTGTGCTGCGCTTTGACTACTTCTGGGGACTCGGAAACGAGGCGGGCAATCGCGCAGGCAGCCAAAAAAGCGACGTGAGCGCCTGGGTGATGGTACCCAAGGGACATAGCCCTGCGGCGGTTTTCTCGCAGAGGCTTTGAAAACGGCCAAGTCGGCCCCATATATGCACCGAAGCGACCGTTATAATGGCACCACTTTGACACTGAAGCACGGCCAACGAATTGATTTGCCGTGCTTTTTCGGGAGACAGATTGAGATATGACTGAAGAGAACACCCAACTGCAGAATCCTTCTCCGGAAGAAGCGCCTGAACCTCTGGTCTTTACGGACGCCTGCGTGGCGAAGGTGAAGGAGCTGCTTGCTGCGGAAGAGGATCCCAATATGCCCTTGCGCGTTTTCGTGCAGGGCGGCGGCTGCCAGGGCTTCCAGTACGGTTTCCAGTTTGAAGAAAAGGCGGCGGAAGACGACGAAATCATTGAGCGCGACGGCGTGACTTTCCTCGTTGATTCGCTTTCCATGCAGTACCTGGTCGGTGCTGAAATCGACTTCAAGGAAGATCTCGAAGGCTCGCAGTTTGTGATCCGCAATCCCAATGCGGTGACGTCCTGCTCCTGCGGCTCGTCCTTCTCGGTTTAAGGCTCATTGAGGCGTCCGAACGACGCCGTTGCCTAACACAAAAAGCTCTCCGATGCGGGAGCTTTTTTGTTAACCGCTGAGTTTTAGTCCTATCAGCGCAAAAGTTTTCGTCCATTTTGTTCGTTTCAAAAGGTTGCATCTCCTTTCAAGGCGTTGCCGTCTTAGAATAGGCAGATCAAAACTCGTAGGTGCTGCTTTTCATGAAAAGCAGCCCGGTTAAGGAGAGATATTCATGACACTACTGTCCTGGATTGCCGTTGCAGTGATCTTCGTAACCATTTGGGCGTTGATCAAACGTTGGGAAACGCGTCTGGTGCTGATCGCTGCCGGTCTTTTCTTGTGCATCATCAGTCTTAACCCAATGATGGGTTTGAACCAGTTTGCCAAATCGATGACGAACAACTCGCTCATCATGGCTATCTGCGGTTCGATGGGCTTTGCTTTTACGGCTACCTACACTCAGTGCGACCGGTCGCTGGTGCACTATCTGGCCGCTCCGATTCGCGGCCTTGGCCTTTTCCTGGTGCCTGTCTCGACGGTGATCACGTTTTTCGTGAACATTGCCATTCCGTCGGCTGCGGGTTGCGCCGCTGCCGTGGGCTCCACGCTGATTCCGCTGATGCTGCGCGCGGGCATTAAGCCTGCCGCCGCCGCTGCCGCCGTTTTGGCCGGCACGATTGGTTCATATCTCTCGCCGGGTACCTCGCACAATCCGTTCGTCGCAAAGATGGCCGGCATGGACGTGATGGAATTCATCGGTACGCATACCTACTACTCGTTGATGTGCGGCGCCATCCTGGTGGTTGGCACGGCTGTGGTCTGCTTCCTGATGGGTGACGGCAAGGGCGATACGAATGCTCAGGTCGACGAAACCAAGATCAAGAACGATGACTTCACGCCCAATCCTCTCAAGGCTCTCGTGCCGCTCATTCCGATCACGATTCTGGTCGTCGGCAATATGTGGGTTCCGGCCATCAAGATGGGCGTTGCTCAGGCTATGTTGATCGGTGCCATCTGCGCTCTGGTTGTTTCTCTGAGCAATCCGCAGGAATTCTCCAAGAAGTTCTTTGACGGTATGGGCAAGGGCTACGCCGATGTGCTCGGCATCATCATCGCCGCCGGTGTTTTTGCCGCCGGTTTGCGCGCCACGGGTCTGATCGATGCTTGCGTCGACGCTCTGAAGGACTCCAACGACATCGCTCGCTGGGGCGGTTCCCTCGGTCCCTGGATCATGGGTGTGATCACGGGTTCGGGTGACGCCGCAACGTTGGCCTTTAACGAAACGGTGACGCCGCACGCCAAGGACTTCGGTATGACGATCGAAGGCCTGGGTGGTTTGGCGTTCCTCACCGGCGCTCTTGGCCGTACGATGTCGCCTCTGGCCGGTGTGACGATTCTCGTCTCGGGCATTGCCATGGTCAACCCGATCGATGTGATCAAGCGCACCGCCATCCCCTGCATCATCGCCGTCTTTGCTTGTGCATTCCTGATGGTCTAAAAGCGAAGACAACAGCCGCCGCGAGTCGCAGCTGACCTCGCGACGGCTCGATGGGAAAACCGGATCGGCAAACGAAAGATTTCGATCTCTTGTTTGCGTCCGGTTTTTTTGTTGAGCTGAAACAAACGCAAGAAAGACACGATCATGGGAAAAGATGTCAAGGCAGAGCAAGCCCTTCTCTCCTCACTTCGGGTGGTGGATTTGTCGCATACGATTGACAGCGCCACCAAACCTTATCCGGGAGATCCGGTTCCGTGTTTGGAAACGGTGGCCGACATCAAGCACGACGGCTGCTGCGTGACGAGGGTTTCCGTGGCTACCCACACGGGCACTCATATTGATGCCGCGGCACATGTCATGCAAGATGGCAAACGACTCGGAGATTATCCTTTGGCAACCTTCTCGGGGACGGCTTGCGTCGTAGATTTGCGCGGTGCGGATGAGCCGATCGACGCCTCGGTACTTGACGGAATCGATCCTTGCGACTGGCTTTTGCTCTGCACGGGGCAAAGCACGAAGTGGGGGACGGAAGATTATTTCGGAACGGAACCGCTTTTTACCGAAGCTTTCGTCAAGGCGGCCGCAAGGATCGCGCGTAAAGGCATAGGGCTGGACTGTGCGGGTTTAGATCGCGAGGGCGTGGTCTTGCATTGTGTGTGGTTTTCGAGCGGCGGCGGGCTGATGGTGGAAAATCTCACCGACTTGGAAATGTTGCTTTCCGAATCCCGAATCCTTTTTGCGGCCTATCCTTTGAAGCTTGCCGCCGATGACGGCGCTCCGGTGCGTGCCGTGGCGCTGATCGGCTAAAGAAAGACCCGCGTCTTCAGAAGAAAGACACGGGTCGAAACAGACCGGCGAAACTGCTGCTTAGCGCAGACGCATGCCGGGCTGGGCGCCTTCAAACGGCGTAATCAGATAGACGCCGGCGCCCTTGTCGGACTGATAGCTTGCCGCAAGAACCATGCCTTCACTCAGACCGAAACGCATCTTGCGCGGGGCGAGGTTGGCGATCATCACAATGAGTTTGCCGACGAGTTCTTCAGGCTTGTAGTAGGCCTTGAGACCGGCAAAAACCTGGCGATTGCGGCCGTCGCCGATGTCGAGCTCGAGACGGATGAGCTTGTCGGCGCCTTCGACATGATCGGCCTTGACGACACGCGCTACGCGCAGATCAATCTTGGCAAAATCGTCGATGGTGCAGATGTCGGCCACCGCTTCCACTTCGGGTGCACTGACGGCGGTTGCCTCAATAGGCTTGGCTTCGACGGCAGGCTTTGCTTCAGCCTTTTTCGCAGGTTTCTGTACCTTGGCTTCGGCTTTGTCGGGATCGGGCAGCAGTACGTCGAGTTGTTTTTCGCGATCCACGCGTCCCATCAGATGTTCGAACTTCGAGATCGGACGTTCGCTTGAAAGCGTCTGATTGACACTGTCCCATTGCATGGAGCCGCAGTTGAGGAACTTCTCGACGCGTTCGGCTGTTGCCGGCAGCACGGGCTTGAGGTAGAGCGTAAGCAAGCGGAAGCCTTCGAGCGCAACGGACGCAACGTACTGAAGCTTGTCGGCGGTTTCCGGATTCTTGGCAAGTTCCCAGGGTTTTTCGCGATCAACGTATTCGTTGATGACGTCGGCGAGTTCCATCACACGACGCATGGCGCGAGCGTATTCGCGGTTTTCGTAATCGTTGCGGATGTCCTCGGCCGCAGCGCGAATACCCGTGAGGATTTCGTCATTCATTGCGGCATCGGACACGCGGCCTTCAAAGCGCTTGAAGATGAAGCCGGCGGCGCGGCTGGCGATGTTGACGTACTTGCCGATCAGGTCGGAGTTGACGCGGGCCTGGAAGTCACCCTTGGTGAAGTCGACATCTTCGACGCGGCTGTTGAGCTTGGCGGCGAGGTAGTAGCGCATCCATTCGGCGTTCATGCCGAGGCCCAGGTAGTCCATCGGGCTGATGCCGGTGCCGCGCGACTTGCTCATCTTCTGACCGTTGACGGTCATAAAGCCGTGCACATTGACGTGATCGGGAACACGGTAGGGGGTGCCCGCAAAGTGCAGCATGGCCGGCCAGAAGAGCGTGTGGAAGTAGATGATGTCCTTGCCGATGAAGTGAATCTGTTCGGTGTCCGGACGCGACAGTTCCTGCACGAAATCGAGACCCTTTTTTGCGCAGTAGGCTTTGAAGCTGGCAAGGTAGCCGATCGGCGCATCAAGCCAAACGTAGAAGTACTTGCCGGGTGCATCCGGAATTTCAATGCCGAAGTAGGGAGCATCGCGAGAGATGTCCCAGTCGGCAAGATTGCCGTCGAGCCATTCGTTATCTTTGGCGAGCACTTCAGCTTGTACGCGGGGTTTGCCGTCGGCGCCATTTCCCATCGTCCAGTCTTTGAGGAAGGCCTGAGCACGCGGATCCGACAAGCGGAAGAAGTAGTGCGTGGAGGTCTTCAGAACCGGTACGGAACCCGAGATGGCGCTGTAGGGATCGATCAGGTCGGTCGGCGAATACACCGAGCTGCACTTTTCGCACGAGTCGCCGTACTGGTCAGGCGCGCCGCACTTCGGGCAGGTGCCCTTAATGAAGCGATCGGCTAGGAACATGCCGACTTCTTCGTCGTAGAACTGTTCGATGTCGGTGGTGTAGATGAGGCCGGCATCCTTCAGACGGCGATAGATGTCTTGCGAAAGCTCTGTGTTTTCCGGACTTTCGGTGCAGTGCCAGTGATCAAAGTTGATGTAGAAGTTGTCGAGATACTGCTGGCGGCCGGCCGAGATCTTGGCGACAAATTCCTGCGGCGTAACGCCTTGTTTACTTGCCGCAATCATGATCGGGGCACCGTGAGCGTCGTCAGCGCACACGAAATGCACGTTGTTGCCGCACATTCGCTCGTGGCGCACCCAGATGTCGGCCTGGATGTATTCCAGAATATGGCCGAAGTGGAAGGCGCCGTTTGCGTAGGGCAAAGCGGTGGTCACGAAAATATTGCGCTTGGCGTTACTCATTGTTTCTATAAAAAAGGGATTGAAAAAGAAGGCCGCGAACAGGCAATAGTCGCGGTGCAACCTAGCATTTTAATGCGCTCGGAAAGGCTTCGAAAAGAACCGAACAAAGTACAGCAACGAAGTCTTATGTTTGCTTGCGTCGTTTGTTGTCGCAAGGCTGTGTAAGGTTACTAGCGCGGACGACCCAACAAAAGAAAAAAGAGAAGAAAAATGCCAATCAAGCAGATCATTGAATCGTCGCGCGTGCCCGTCAAGATATGGACAAACGACGTTGACGAAGGTTCCGTCAGACAGCTCAAGAATGTGGCTGATTTGCCGTTTGTATTTCATCACGTCGCTGCCATGCCCGACGTTCACGTCGGTATGGGTGCGACCATCGGAAGTGTGATTGCCACCAGAGGTGCTGTGATTCCGGCAGCCGTCGGCGTGGACATCGGATGCGGTATGGCCGCCGTCAAACTCAATCTCGAGCGAAGCGAACTCACAGAAAACCAGCTTGTCGCCGCATTTCAGGCGATTTTGCGTCGCACGCCGGTGGGCCTGACACAGCACAGAGAGAAGAACTGCCGTACGGAAATGTGCCTGCCGTTTGCCGACGAGATGGCAGAAATCGAAGCCAAAAATCCCGGCATTCTCGATCCGATGCAAAACATGAACTGGCGGCTTCAGATGGGAACACTCGGCTCGGGCAATCACTTCATTGAGCTTGAAGTCGACCAAGAAGACGGCGTATGGGTGATGCTGCACTCGGGTTCTCGCGGTGCCGGCAACGTTATGGCGTCGCGTTTCATTAAGGCAGCAAAGACGCTGACGGCAGCCAAAGGCATCGAACTTGTAGATGGCGCGCTTTCTTACTTTGAGGAAGGCGAAGAGGCGTTCGACCGATACATGCAGGCGGTGCACTGGGCACAGAACTATGCACGCGCCAACCGCCGCACAATGGTCGACGACGTCATCAAGTCGCTTGAAGACGTATGGCCGCATGTTGAGCCCGTCGGTGAATTGATTGACTGCCACCACAACTACGTTGAAAAGGAAACGCACTTCGGCGAAGAGGTCTATGTGACGCGCAAGGGTGCCATTCGTGCAGGTGCGGGCGAACTCGGTCTCGTGCCGGGCAGCATGGGTGACGCGTCTTACTTGGTCGAAGGACTGGGCAATGAGGAGTCCTTCATGAGCTCTGCGCACGGTGCCGGTCGCCGCTACGGAAGACAGGATGCCAAGAGACGCTTTACCGTTGAGGACCTCAAGGCGCAGACCGAAGGCATCGTGTGTCGCAAGGATCCCGGTGTGCTTGATGAAATTCCTGCTGCCTACAAGCGCATCGACTCCGTGATGGAAAACCAAAACGATCTCGTACGCGTGATCCACAAGTTCCGTCAGGTTCTATGCGTCAAAGGCTGATTCGTTCTCCTCAGAAGAGCTTTGGTCAAATGTCCGACTAGATAGCTCGGACTTTTCCTTGTAAACTCCAACTCCATGCGCAGGTGCGACGCGTGCCTGCGCATTGTTTACGCAACTGGCGACGAACTGTGAAAGCGCTTGTCGCCATCATTAAGAAAGAACACCATCCCATGCTGACCAAAGAACAAGTGCAGGAGATTGCAGGTGCAGTGCTTGATCCGGTACTCAACCTGCCGCTTTCGGAATTTAAGGCCATCAAGAATGTCGTCGTCGACGGCGATGCCGTTGCCGTGACCGTGTGTCCCGGTTACCCCGTCAAGAGTGTTGCCGACGAATTGGCTTCCCGTGTCAAGACGGCGCTCACGCAGGCCGGTGCGGCTTCCGCGCTTGTGACGGTTTCGGGCGAAATCATTGCTCACCGTGTGCAGCGCACGCTCAAGACGATGGCGGGTGTCAAGAACATTATTGCCATCAGCTCTGGCAAGGGCGGCGTGGGCAAGTCCACGGTGTCAGCCAACTTTGCTCTGGCGCTTGCTGCCGAAGGCGCTCGCGTGGGCATGCTCGACGCCGATATCTATGGTCCCTCGCAACCCACGATGTTGGGTGCCAAAGGTCAGCCGACGAGCCGCGACGGCGTCAACATGGATCCGATCGAAAGCCTGGGTCTGCAGATCAACTCCGTGGGCTTCATGATTGATCCTGAAGAGCCGATGATCTGGCGCGGTCCGCTGGTCGCGCAGGCGCTCACCCAGCTTCTCAATCAGACTGCTTGGGATAACCTCGACTACCTCGTGATCGACATGCCCCCGGGAACGGGTGATGTGCAGCTTACGCTCTCGCAGTCTGTTCCGGTCACAGGGGCCGTTGTAGTGACGACGCCTCAGGACATCGCGCTTCTGGACGCCAAGAAGGGCCTTCGTATGTTTGAAAAGGTCTCGGTGCCGGTGCTCGGTATCGTGGAAAACATGGCGCTCTTCCGCTGCCCCAAGTGCGGGCACCTCGAACACATCTTCGGCGAAGGCGGTGCCAAGCGCATGAGCGAACAGTACAAGGTTCCTGTTTTGGGCCAGTTGCCGCTTGATTCGCGCATCCGCGAACAGGCCGACTCGGGGCTGCCCACCGTGGCGGCTGATCCCGATGGTGAAATCGCTTCGATTTATCGTCAGATCGCCTTGCGTGCGGCTGCTTACGTGGCGCGTACTGCCAAGGACATGAGTCAGGTGATGCCTTCCGTGAAGGTCGTCAACGACTAAAAACACAATGCCCCGGCATCAAGGTCGGGGCAAAGTTTGAGGAGCGGGAAGGTCGGGGACGATTTTCTCGCTTAATTTTTCTCAACGGTCTCGTCGGCCCGTTTTGCGCTCTCGATAAGTTCCTGCGCGGCCTTGAGCGTAGCGTCGGTGATCTGCAGGCCACCGGCCATACGGGCAATTTCGCGGATGCGCTCTTCCTCCGAAAGGGGCTTCAGAGAACTTGTCGTCACGTCGTTGAGCGTTTCTTTTTGCACAAGCCACTGGTTGTTGGCGCAGGCTGCAACCTGAGGAAGGTGAGTGACGCAAAGCACCTGTCGAGTCTGACCGAGACGGCGCAGCAGACGCCCGACGACCTCGGCTACGGCTCCGCCGATGCCGCTGTCGACCTCGTCGAAAATAAGCGTGGGTACCGGCGTGATCTGTGCGGTGATCACGGCAATGGCAAGCGAAATGCGGGCCAGTTCGCCGCCGGAGGCCACTTTGGTGAGCGGTCGCGGCGTGGCTCCGGCGTGCCCTGACACCAGGAATTCACAGCGCTCCAAGCCGCCAGCCCAGGGTTCGCACTTCGGGAGCGTGATCTGCAGACAACCTCCGGTCATGGACAGGTGCTGCATTTCATCAGTCACTGCTTTTGAGAGGTCCTGAGCGGCCTTCATGCGCGCTTGGGTGAGCGCTGCTGCGCGTTTCAGAAAAACTTCTTTGGCGCGCTTTTCGTTCTCTTCCAAAAGCTCGATGTCGGCGTTCTCAGCGAGTTCCTCGAGCCGTGCCTTGACTTCCAGGCGGTACGCAAAAAGATCTTCGGGAGCGCGGTGCAGTTTGCGCGAGAGCTTCCAGTACATCGAAAGACGTTCGTCGATTTCTGCAAAGCGCGATTCGTCGACGTTGAAACGATCGAGGTGGTGTGAAAGGTCGCGCGAAATGTCTTCGAGAATAGCGCTTGCTTCTGATAAAGACTCTTCGTACTGCGCAAGCTCCGGATCGAATTTGGCTGCGGCGCTCAGATCGGTCTGCGCCTGCATCGTCAATCCGACGGCCGTTACGTCTCCCTGTGAGAGAGAATCGGCTGCGGCACGAATGTGGCTGACGATTTCCGCGCCGTTTGAAAGCAGGCTGTGTTCCTTGGAGAGTTCTTCCCATTGACCTTCCCGGGGATCGAGTTCGTCAAAGAGTTCGTTGATCCAGCCCAGCCGCTCGGCCTCTGCCTGCTGCTGTTCGACGTTTTGTGTGGCTTGATTGAGAAGTCTCACGCGCTCTTGCCATTCGAGCCAGGCTTCGCGCACTGCTAGCCGTAGCGGTTGTGTGCCGCCGAAGCCGTCGACGAGCTGCAGTTGGTACGAGGTTTTCAGAAGCGATTGGTGCGCGTGCTGCCCATGGATGTCGACCAGGCGTTCGCCCAGTTCACGAATTTGAGAAACGGTCACCGGAGTGGCGTTGATCCAGGCGCGCGACCGCCCTTTGATATCAACCGTGCGACGCAGAATCACGATGTCGGTTTCGTCGAGACCAGCCGAGGAAAGCCACTTTTTCACGCGCGGCGTGACATCGAATTCGGCGCAGACTTCGGTGCGCTGTGCACCTTCGCGAATGAGCCCTGTGTCGCTGCGGGCACCCAAAACGAGTTCCAGCGCGTCGATCAGAATGGATTTGCCCGCACCGGTTTCACCGGTCAGACACGTTAGCCCCGAGGAGGCTTCCACAACAAGCGAGGGGACGATCACAAAATCTTTAAGGGACAACAACTGAAGCATTCTTAACTCTCGAAAGCAAAGGACAAGTCCGGACGTTTGTCGATGGGATCAAATGGGTTGAATTGTTAGTCTGACGATTTTTCTGAGGTTGTCGGATGAGGAATCTGAACCGGCGTGGTCTGATCCTGCAAGGGTGTGTGAATCGGATGTTCGGATTGCGGCAGGTAGTTCCACTTGAGCTTGCGGCGTAGCAAATCGAAGTGGTTGTAGCCGACCGGGTGAAGCATGGTGAAGCGCTCTTTGCTTACTTTGACGCGCAATACGTCACCAGCCTGCACGTCGATGAGTACTTGAGCGTCGAAACTTGCCACGGCGCTGCGGGTTTCGTTTACCTCAATGTCAATCTTCGTGTGCGAGCCGAGCACGATCGGGCGGTTGGAGAGGGTGTGCGGCGCAATTGGCACCAGGAGCATGCTGGAAACGGACGGATGCATGATGGGACCGCCCGCGGCCATCGCGTAGGCGGTCGATCCGGTCGAGGTGCTCACCAGAACGCCATCGGCGCGCTGCACTGCCATCTGGAGACCGTCAACGTAGACGGTGTACTCGACCATACCCAGAGCGCGGCCGTGGCTGATACCGATGTCGTTGACGGCCAGTCCCTCAAAGAGCATATTGCCTTCGCGCCAGACGCTGCCTTCGAGCATGCTGCGCTCGTCGGCGACGTATTGACCGAGCAGCATGGCAGGAAGCAGCCGATTCATGTCTTCGAGCACGATGTCGGTGATAAAGCCCAGGCGCCCGGCGTTGATGCCGATCACGGGAACTTTGTAGGCCGCCATGGCGCGTGCGGCGCCGAGCATGGTACCGTCGCCACCAATGGCAACGGCCACGTCGCATACACGGGCAATCTCTTCGGCTGATCCCGACTCGAAGGGACAGTCGCTCGGCATGTGGGCCGCGGCGTTTTCGTCCAGATAGGGCGTGCAGCCCGTGCGGGTGATGAGATCCGTCAGCTCTCGAACATAGCGGGAGATGGCGCCCTGAGGCTTGGCGATGATGGCAACGCGCTCAAATTTTTGCATCGATTCAAAGCTCAAAGAATGGTTCGATCGAGAGTGTAGCAATTTGCGCCGGACCAGTGCCGTCCAAATAGAAAATATGCATAGGTTAATTTCTGGGAGTCCTTTTCAATAAATACAGGGCTTGCCAGGGTAGCCTCTAAAAGTAGGCCTCTGACTGATTTTTACCCAAAATTAAACTCCATTTGTTGCTGTTTTTTAGGCGGCGACTGCTTCTGTATTCGAAAATCCGGTCGATTTATCCATACGTCCAATTTTTTATACGTCAGAAGATTCAAACCTACAAATTTCAACAGTCTCGAAAAACTCCAACGATAACGAGCAACGCGCCTCAATATCTCAATCAGTAGGGTTGCGACGGCTGCTGTCCATATTTTTGAGTCATCACGGCATTTTCCGAGGTCCCTATAAAGCTTTTAATCTTTAGATTCTGCTTGAGCTTTTTGAAAAACAACTCGATTTGCCGGCGCTTACGGTATAGATCGACTATCTGTGTGGCCGTCAGATCGAAATCATTGCTCAGGAAATCAAACCAGCGATTATTCTCAGAGTCATACCATTGCACCAGTCTGAAGCGAGTATTTCCGCAAACTTTTCTCGCTTGTTCTTGTGTGAATTGAAAGCCATAGTCCCCATAGTTATCTTTTTCCTCAATGATGTCATCCTTTAAACGTGTGGTTTTGGCATTATCTTTGATGCGCGTGACAAACTTCGTTCCCCGTTGAGTTAACCACATAAACAGTTTGTAGTCGTTATAACCTCTGTCCATGACGACGGTGATATCTTTTGATCCTAAAGCTTCAATGGCCGCCTTGGCTTCTTTCACGTCAGCTCTCTTCCCGTGGGTCATATTCATGACAACGGGCAGTTGCAGATCTTCATCCAATACAGTATGAAGCTTAAAACCGCCTTTAGCTCGTCGATATCGAGCCCATTGGAAACGTGATAGGCACACAGAAATGGTTGTGGAGTCCAGTGCGTAGACGGGATGCAAATAGTCTTGGTCCAAATGGCCTTTAAAAAGCTGGGCGTAAGTTTGCAATAAACGAAAATAAAGACTCTTAGCTATCTCATAGGAACGATGCTCGTTGGCGTAGGCCAAGGTGGTTCGTCCCATGGCCTTAGCGGATGCATGTTGAAGTTTGCCGACGGCAGAAATGAGACCGTCTTCAATCTCTCTTAACGAGTCACAGCCAGCCAAATGGCAAAACAGTAAGGAAACCAGTTGATCCCAAAAAGTAAATTGACGAGCATTACTTCTAGGGCTTAATCGTTTATCTTCGTCAAAGATCCAGGCTTGGGGGAGATATTTCAACAGCTGCGCAAAGAAGCTGATCGGAGCATTTTGGTTGGCAGTTTCGCTAAAATAAGTGCCCATGGCGGTTTTTTGATTTTTAGTGTGGAAACTCAAAATCTACAAAGAAAACCGCCATTTTTCTGTCCGTTATTTCCCTACCGCAAACGTACAGAATTTGACTTCATTTTTTAAATTCTATTTGGACAACACTGTAAAAATATACATTCTTTTTCTGTGGTGTCCAAAATAAATTTTCAGACTGACAATAATCGCAGGAAATAAAAAAGCATATCGGAATCCTTTAAAGTTTTAGATACCACTCAAAAACAAAAGGAAATCCGATATGCGAAGAGCAACATTATCGATGTTTGCGCAAATTGTCCAGCTTTTACCACAATCTTTATTTTTTAAGCTCGTTCAAAAGTATCAAACAGACAAAGGTTCTAAAGGCATCAGCACAAGAGACCAGCTCATTGCAATGATGTTTTGTCAGCTCAGCGGAGCAGAGTCACTCAGAGAAATAGCCGATGGGTTGTATTCCAGCATAGGAAAACTCAACCACCTTGGTGCTAATGCTATCGGACGTTCAAGTCTTTCTTACGTCAATCAACATCGGGATTACCACGTTTACGAAGACTTCTATTACGGTTTGCTGGAGTACTTCAGAAGCGAGTTAACCGGGGCTAGAGCCAAACCGATCTGCACGGATAAAAAGATCTTCAGTCTTGATTCCACGACGATAGGACTTTGTTTAAAACTGTTTGATTGGGCTCGGTTTAGAACAACCAAAGGCGGAATCAAACTCCACACACTGTTGGATAACGATACGTTGATGCCAGAGTTTATTGCCGTCTCAGAAGCGGCTGTTTCAGATATCAAAGCGGCTCGAACTCTGGTGGACATCCCTCAAAACTGTATTTTGGCCATTGATCGTGGGTATTATGACTTTCGATGGTACAGGCAGTTAAGTAAACGCCACATCACCTTTGTCACCCGAATTAAAGAAAACATAAAACTCAAACGAGTCAAGAAGATTCTTGTTGATAAGGATGAAAACTGGGGATGCTATGAAATCACACTTCAATCTGATGAAACCGCTTATGAAAAGGGGCGTTTAAAAGTCATACCAAAATATCGACTGGTTCAGTGGAAAGACAAGGAAAGCGGAAGATGGTTTGAGTATCTGACCAATGATTTCAAACTCAGTGCCGAAGAAATAGCCGCTGTTTATAAGGACAGATGGCAAATTGAGTTATTTTTCAAGAAGCTCAAACAGAACCTGAAAATTAAAACTTTTGTCGGAACGACGCTCAATGCAGTGATGGTGCAGATTTGGACAGCTTTGGTGGTGACATTGCTGTTGGAGGTGCTCAAAAGACGCTCTAAATACCCTTGGTCCTTTAGTCGTCTGAGGAGCTACATAAGACTGAATCTAATGACCTACAAAGACCTCAATGATTGGCTTAACGAACCGGATATTGTCCCAATAAAAATGCAAGAAAGTCCCCCTCAGGCCAGTTTATTTTGAACTGAGGGGGTTGAAATGAACAATTGAACCTTTTGGACAGCTAAATGCTGAAATGATTGATGACACTTTAAAAATTCAAATTATTTTGGACAGTACAGAAGTTAATTAGAGCTTTTGCACCATGACCTGAGCAATTTCACCGTTATCTAACTTAGTGATGACAAAACGGGCTCTGGTCGTCTCATAAGTCATTCCTTCTTTCAGAGGCTTAGAAAGTTTGTTGGCTAAGAAAACGCCCAGCATTTCATCTTGAATTTGACTATCCTCGACCGTTTCCAGCCCCAATTCCTGACGCACCTGAAAAATACTGACATCGCCATCGGCCATCCAAGACGATGCCGAATGCTTAACCATTTCAAACGCCTCATCCGAGTCAGGGAATTCCCCCGCGATCGCCTCCAATAAATCCAAAGGCGTTACTAGTCCCGAGAGCTCACCCTTTTGATTTTTCACTAAAACAAGACTGCCTCTGGCTTGTCTTAAAATTTTCATGCATTCGATCACCGTTTGATTTTCATCGACCCAATGCACTTTAGGCAAATTATCCAAAAATGCTTTTGAATGAATTTCTGAAATTGCGTTGATAATCGTTTTACCTCTGACAACCGATAACACTCGGTCCAAAGAACCATCGCATAAAGGCAATAAATTATGCGGAACCTGAAGAATTTGCTCCTTTATTTTTTCCGAAGAGTCTTGAATATTGATCCAGGAAATTTCATCTCGGGCAACCATGATGGTTTTAACTTTGCGCTGAGCCAAAGACAACACGCCGCTCATCATATAGCGCTCTTCCGGAATAAAGGCGGCGCTCAACTGCGGCTCCAATTCCAGCGTGGCGGCCACATCTGTCTGGCTACCCATAAGCCGGAAGATGGCGCCCGCGGCTCTTCTTCTTAAAGAGAGCCTTGAAGCATGACGCATTTGGTTGCGTTTGGCGCATTGATTAAACGCTTCAATCAAAATGGCAAAACCGATACCGGAGTAGATGTATCCCTTCGGAATGTGGAAACCCAAACCATCGGCGATCAAACTCACACCGATCATTAAAAGGAAACTCAAGCACAAAATCACAACGGTGGGATGCTTATTGACAAATTCCATCAAGGGCTTGGAAGCTAGCAGCATCACACCGATGGCAATGATAACCGCCGCCATCATGACGAATAACTCATCGACCATACCAACGGCCGTGATGACTGAATCTAAAGAGAAAACCGCGTCAAGCACAACAATCTGCGCCACCACAAGGCCGAATTTAGCGCTCGCGGGCGTCTCCTCCTTTATGTGCGGAGCGCCTTCCAATTTTTCGTGCAACTCCATGACGGCTTTATACAACAGGAAAATACCGCCGAAAAGCAGAATCAAATCACGCCCCGAGAAAGTGAATATCCCGATTGAAAATAAGGGCTGAGTTAAAGTGACCAACCAGGAGATGAGCATCAACAACAAAAGTCGTGTTATCAATGCAAGCGACAGCCCCACCACCCGCGCTTTATCTCTTTGTTTTGGCGGGAGTTTATCGGCCAAAATGGCGATAAACACTAAATTGTCAATGCCGAGAACGATTTCAAGAATAACGAGTGTGAATAGACCGATCCATATTGAAGGATCCAGAAGAATCTCCATCATTGTTTCCTATGTCAGCAATGGTGTTATCCAATTGATTATTTGAAAAAATTTTAAGGTTAAAGGCAACTCAAACTATACCAAAAAGTTTAAGTCTCTCACATGAATTAGGGAACTGAAAATGGTACGGGAGTCGACAGAGATGGAACGATCAATTGGATCAAATCCGCGGCGCCAGTCGATTCCAGCCGAACGACAGGCGACTTCAGATCGAACGGCAGTCGACAATGGGGTGGGGCGCGAAATTTGGACCTGAAGGTTCAAGCATTATAGGCAGTCCCTCAGGAAACCCCGAGTAACTGCTTTTCATAGTTGACAGGCGCCAGCATACCGATGGTCGAATGAGGACGAATCGTATTGTAGGTTTCTATCCAACGAGTAACCGTAACAACAGCCTGCTCATAGCTGTCGAAGCGTTTGCGACCAATGAGTGTTTCACGCTTGAGGGAGCTCCAGATTGACTCACCGGGCGCATTATCCCAGCATTGCCCCACATCGCTCATGGAGCACCTCATGCCAGTTGCATAAGTCGGTTCTGGAAAGCAGCAGAACAATACTGCGTGCCTCGATCCGAGTGCATGATCGTTCCCGCAACAGCGTTGCTACCGCGCGTACGTACAGCCATATTGAGAGCCCTAAGGACCAAATCGGTCGTCATCGAAGTATCCATGGCCCAGCCCAGAATGCGGCGGCTCCCAAGATCCAAAATGGTAGCCAAGAATCCCCATCCTTGGGTCGTGGGCAAGTACGTGATGTCGCTCACCCATGCTCTGTTGAGTGTTCCGGGAGCAAAATCGCGCCCTAAGAGGTTGGGATAGACAAACATGTTGTGATTGCTGTCGGTCGTTTTGACAGTACGTTTGAAATGACGGTACCCGATGATGCCGTTGACACGCAAAACGCCTCTGAGCCGCTTGACTCCGATGCAAACGCCTCTTTGACGCATGAGCGCGTGCATTTGACGGTACCCGGGGGTGTATTTCATCTCGTTGCGGATGATTTTGGCTTGTCTGGGCACAGTTTCATCGGAAATGACCTTCTTGCACTTCACAGGCATGCGCTGGCGCTTAACCCATGCGTGATAGCCGCTGACACTGACCTCAAGTACCTCGCAACGCTTGGCTATCGGGATATCTTTGAGTTCCGAATCCTCAAGGGAAGCTTGAATAAAGGCGTACCTCATTGAAGGCCGTTTTTCGAGAGGTACGCCGCGAATTTTTTTAGCAGCAATACCTCGGCGCGGGACTTCTGCAATTCGGAGCGCAAACGCGCAATCTCTGCCTGCTCGGCACTAACGGAATCTTCGCCGTCAAGTGATGCTTGAAGCAATCCGCTGCGATACTGGCGCACCCAGCTATACAAGGATTTGGGATTGATGTCGAGTTCACGAGCCACATCAACAGCCGGACGATGCTCGTCGACGACAAGTTTTGCTGCGTTAAGACGAAATTCTTTGGTGAAAATACGACGAGTAAAAGCCATGGGGTTTAGTCTCCTGATAGACAAAATTGTGCCCTAACAGGGCCGATCTATCAGGTCCATTTTTTGTACCCTCATCCCACTGGCGTAAGTTTGCAATAAACGAAAATAAAGACTCTTAGCTATCTCATAGGAACGATGCTCGTTGGCGTAGGCCAAGGTGGTTCGTCCCATGGCCTTAGCGGATGCATGTTGAAGTTTGCCGACGGCAGAAATGAGACCGTCTTCAATCTCTCTTAACGAGTCACAGCCAGCCAAATGGCAAAACAGTAAGGAAACCAGTTGATCCCAAAAAGTAAATTGACGAGCATTACTTCTAGGGCTTAATCGTTTATCTTCGTCAAAGATCCAGGCTTGGGGGAGATATTTCAACAGCTGCGCAAAGAAGCTGATCGGAGCATTTTGGTTGGCAGTTTCGCTAAAATAAGTGCCCATGGCGGTTTTTTGATTTTTAGTGTGGAAACTCAAAATCTACAAAGAAAACCGCCATTTTTCTGTCCGTTATTTCCCTACCGCAAACGTACAGAATTTGACTTCATTTTTTAAATTCTATTTGGACAACACTGCGCCGGACAGAAAAAACCGGCCTAAGTCGGTTGACCGCGGCCGGCGTCGGATTCTGTCGAAGTAATGTCAAATGAATCAGTCGTCGAAGGTGGGCGTTTCAACGCCGAGCACCTTGTGCAGCTTCGGACTCGTCGTGGTGTACTGCAGGAACACCTTCTTTTCCGGGAAGACGTACTTGGACGCGCCGAAGGCAGCCAGTGCGCATTCATGGAAGCCAGACAGGATGAGCTTCTTCTTGCCCGGATAGGTGTTGATGTCACCCACGGCGAAGATGCCCGGAATGGAGCTTTCGAACTTTTCCGTGTCCACAACGATCTGCTTGCGGTCAAGTTCCAGACCCCATTCGGCGATCGGACCGATCTTGGGCTGAAGGCCGAAGAACACGAGCAGGTGGTCCAGAGGCATGCGGCGCACAACGCCGTCGCCGCCGGTGACGCGGATTTCGGTCATCTGGCCGTCTTTTTCTTCAAAGCCCGTCACCTGACCGACTTCGAACTGCATTTCCCAGTTTTCGCACAGCTCGCGCATACGGGCCACGGACGAGGCAGCAGCGCGGAAGCCGTCGCGGCGGTGCAGCAGCACGACACTTTCGGCCTTGCCCACGAGGTTGAGCGTCCAGTCGAGAGCCGAGTCGCCGCCACCGCAGATCACGACGTTTTTGCCGGCGAAGAGTTCGGGGTCACGCACGCGGTAGTGCAGCTGGGTGCCTTCGAACTTTTCGATGCCGGGCACGCGCAGCGGGCGGGCCTGGAAGGAGCCCACACCGGCGGCGATGATTACGACCTTGCAGAGGAACTTGGTGCCCTTGTCGGTTTCAACGTCAAAAAGGCCGTCTTCGCGCTTTTTCACCACGCTGACTTCCTCACCGAGGTGGAAGGTGGGGTTGAAGGGGTGAATTTGCTTGAGAAGGTTTTCCGTGAGTTCGTAGGAGGAATACACGGGCACGGCCGGGATGTCATAGATCGGCTTGGTGGGATACAGTTCCATGCACTGGCCGCCGACGTTTTTCAGCGAGTCGACGACGTGAGCCTTTATTTCGAGAAGGCCGAGCTCGAAAACCTGAAAAAGACCCACGGGGCCGGCACCGACGATCACGGCGTCGGTTTCAATGACCTGGTCGGTGGGTTCGGCAACGTTCAGATAATCTTCAATAGCCATAGTTGTCGTTTAAGTCTGTCAAATATTCGTTGAGCATAGGGCGGCGTCAGCTTGACGCGCGCAAAAAACCGGCGCGCAAAAACCCCGTCTTGCACGCAGGCGAATCGTTGGGCGTATTTTCGCACACGATCCCGCTGTTTTGAATAAGGAAAAAAGACGACTTCGCCGGTTCGTAGCGGATAATCAATCCTTTTTCTGGTCGAGCACTTTCTGGCGAAGTTCACGCAGTTTGGCGTCAATTTCGCTCATGATGTAGAAGTCGCCGTCGTTGGCTTTCTGTGCGAGCTCAAACTGATAGACCGCGGCGCGCGGGTTGTCCAAAAGCGCGTACATATCACCTGTGGCGGCAAAGGCCATCGACTTTTTGCCGAGAGCTTCGTAGCTGCGCGCGAGGTACATGTGATAGTCGGGGTTGGTGCGCGAAAGGGCCGACTGCTTGCGCAGGTAGTCGACGAGCTCCTGATGCTTGCCGCTTTGAAAGAGCAGTTCGACGTAGTTGGATGCGGCCAGTCCCGAGTAGGGATACTGCTCGCACGTTCTCTTGGCAACGGCAAGTGCCTGGTCTTTTTGAGCCTGCGTTTTAGCGACCTGATAGGTGAGTTCCGACAGGTGTTTATCCAGAATGACGCTTTTTTCTTTGCTCGCGGCTTTGGCGGCGCGGATGGCGGCAAGCGCTTTGTCCTTCTGGTTCATCTTCGCGTAGGCAACCGACAGGCCGTATTGCGTTGCCACAAGACTGTAGCCCGTGGGATGGCGCTTGAGTTCGTTTTCAAAGCTCTTCGAGACTTTAAGCCAGCCGTCGTACGTTGTTTCCTGCAGCACGCGTGCGCGCGCCTTCACAAGGAAGAAGTCCATGCTGTCGCGATGTGTGACCGGGGCCATGTTGCGGGTGCGGTTTTGCATGTCGCTCATACGCTCGGTCGTCATCGGGTGGGTGGAGATGTACGCGGTGCTTGTCGTTTCGTACCAGCGGTTGTTCTGCTGCAGCCGCTCGAAGAACGCTTCCATGCCGAGAGGATCGAATCCGGCGTTTTGTAGCGTTGAAAGCCCGAAGCGGTCGGCTTCGCGTTCGGCATCGCGCGAGTAGCCGAGCTGTTTGCTCAGCATTGCCGCTTGGGTGCCCAACATCACGCCCATGGCGGCATCGCCGCCCGAGCTGCCGCCGGCACGTGCCGCAAGCAGCGCGAGCAGAATCGAGCCGATGGTCATCGCAAGCGATCCTTTGCTCGACTCGATCATTCGGGCGATGTGTCGCTGCGTGACGTGGCCGATTTCGTGACCGATGACGCCCGCAAGTTCGCTTTCGGTCTGCGCGGCGACGATCAGGCCCGTATGCACGGCAATAAACCCGCCCGGCAGTGCGAAGGCGTTTAACGATTTGTCACGGATCGGAAAGAAAAAGAAATCGTAGGGCGAGGGGTTGGCGGCCGCCACAAGCCGATAACCCAACCGATTGATGAAGTCGGTGATCTCGGGGTCCGGCATATAGGACCTGTCCGCGCGCACGCGGCGCATGAGCTGTTCGCCGAGATTGCGCTCTTCGAGCACGGTGAGGTCGGCGCCGGCTACATTGCCCAGACTCGGAAGGTTAAATTCGCCCACGCCGCCCGCAAGCTGCGCGTATGCGCCTGCCGGCGGAAGGGCAAGCGAACAACTGACGGCAAGAACGGTAAGCGTTTTGAGAAAGCGCACGGAATTGAAAACCTATAAGTCGGACGGCGGCAAGCCGTCGGCAGGATGTCGATTGAATCGAAGCCGAGAACTTCGGTTGTGTATCATAGCGGCCTGCGGCCGAGGCGTGGTTTCTTCGGACGACTCAAAACGCAATCTATTGCTACGAAAGATGACAGAACTCACTCATTTTGACCAAGCCGGCAACGCGCATATGGTTGACGTCGGCGCCAAGGATCAGACGCATCGCGTGGCGCGTGCGCAAGGCTACATCCGTATGAAGCCCGAAACCTTTGCCATGATCTCTCAAGGAACGGCCAAAAAGGGCGATGTGATCGGCATTGCCCGCGTGGCGGCCATTATGGCGAGCAAAAAGACGTCGGACCTGATCCCGTTGTGTCATCCGATTGCGCTCACGCGCGTGGCCGTTGATTTCGAGTTTGACGAGGCAAAGAGCACCGTGCGATGCGTCGCAACCTGCGAAACGCGAGGGCAGACGGGTGTGGAAATGGAAGCTCTCACCGCCGTGCAGGTTGGGCTTCTCACGATTTACGACATGTGTAAGGCCGTTGATCGCTTCATGGAAATCGGCGGCGTCAAGTTGCTCGAGAAATCCGGAGGCAAATCCGGTCATTGGATTGCTCCGCAGTAACCAATTCTTTATCTGATCGATACGCGACGGCAGGCTGATTTGCGTCAGGCCTGTCCGTTTGTTTTTTGAGGAAAATGCATTTCGACTCCGAACTTCGAGACTCGGTGCTGACGGCTTTTCGCGACTCCATTCCTGTGATGATGGGGTATCTGCCGCTGGGCTTTGTCTTTGGTTTCTTGTTTGCTCAGGCAGGTGCCGCCGCTTGGATGGCGCCGGTATGTTCGATCATTGTCTACGGCGGCGCCTCGCAGTACATGATGGTGCCGATGGTCGCGGCCGGCGCTTCGGTGCCGGCGATCGCCTTCGCAACGCTTGTGATCAACCTGCGACACATCTTCTACGGCGTGTCGCTGCTGCAGAAGGTCCCTTCCAAGGGCTGGGCGCGTTGGTACATCGCCTATACACTCACCGACGAGACGTACTCACTGCTCTCGATCATGCCTGTCGGTACGCCTTTGGCGCGCATGCTTTTCGTGTGTTTTTTCAATCACCTGTGGTGGATTCTCGGCGGATTTGTCGGTGCGCTGGCGGGCTCAAGCGTGACGATCGGGCTCACCGGTCTTGACTTTGTGCTCACGAGTCTTTTTGCCATGCTGACGGCTGAACAGTGGCGCAATCGCAAGACGGCGCTATCGCTTTGGGTGGCGCTTTTCGGATACGCCGCTGCTCGACTGCTGATGCCCGAAAACGCTCTTGCCGTTTCGATCGCTTTGTGTGCGGTTGCGGGGCTTGCATGGGGAGCTTCCCGCCGCAAGCGCGATGCGGGCAACTGCGTTTTGAACAAGGAGGCCTAAGGGATGGATTTCGGATACTTGATGCTTGTGTTCATCGCTATGGCAGCGGTGACCTTTGCCGAACGCGCGCTTCCCTTTGCCGCAAGCAAATGGCTGCAAAAACAGCGCTGGGTAAGAGATCTGGGCGACTTTTTGCCTTTTGCCATTATGGTGCTTTTGACCGTGCACGCCGCAACCGACGCGGCCGTGGCGCGTGATGCTGCTCCCACTCCCGAAGTGGTGAGCATCGCTTTTGCCTTTGTGCTGCAGTGGTTCCTGAAAAATCCTCTGGTTTCGATCTTTGCGGGCACGGCTCTGTACGTCGCCTGGGTCAACGGTTACTTGCCCTTTTGACGCTAAAATTCTTTTTTTACGCCTGCGCTTGTCAGATAGGCCCAACTCCTTGGGCGCGCAAGGCTTGGACTCTTTGAGATGACTGATAAAGAAACTGCCGACATCGAAGCGGGCGCCACGCGTCCGACCAACTTCATCCGCCAGATCATTGAAAACGATCTAGAGCAGGGCAACAACCTGCCGCGCTACTGGTGCGGTCATCCGGCTCCCTATTCCGAACAACTGCAAAAGGGTGAGCCCGATTGGGCGCGTATTCGCACGCGTTTTCCGCCCGAACCCAACGGCTATCTGCATATCGGTCACGCCAAGAGCATTTGCTTGAATTTCGGACTGGCGGCCGATTACAAGGGCGTCTGCCACATGCGCTTTGACGACACCAACCCGGTTAAGGAAGACCAGGAGTACGTTGACGCGATCAAGGAAAGCGTCCGTTGGATGGGCTTTGACTGGAAGCATGGCACGGAAGACAATCTCTATCACGCGTCCGATTATTTCGATTGGATGTACCAGTTTGCCGAACATCTGATCAAGACCGGTTACGCCTACGTCGATGAACAGAGCGCCGACGAAATGCGCGCCAATCGCGGCACGCTTTTCGAACCGGGCAAGAACTCGCCTTATCGCGACCGCAGCCCAGAGGAAAACCTGCGCATCTTCCGCGAAATGCGCGACGGTAAGCATCCGGAAGGCTCCATGGTGTTGCGCGCCAAGATCGATATGGCTTCGCCCAACATCAACCTGCGCGATCCGGCGATCTATCGCATCCGTTTTGCTGAACACCAGTCCACGGGCAATAAGTGGTGCATCTATCCGATGTACACCTTCGCGCACCCGATCGAAGACTCGCTCGAAAATATCACCCACTCGATCTGCACGCTCGAGTTTGACGACCAGCGCGCGTTCTACGACTGGGCGCTCGAGCGAATTGTGCCGGTACTTCGTACGCCCCAGTACGAAGAAGCCAAGAGAATCATCGCCGACATGGCTGCCGGCAAGGACGATCGCGCGCTGGCGTTTGCCCGCGCTGCGTTCAACGCCGCTGACAAGCTCGGTCAGAGCGAACCAGAAGTGGCCATGCGTGAGATCTTTGGCCGCTGGTCTGCCACGGGTGGTCCGGAGACGCTCGAAGGCACCGAAGGCAAGAGTTTCTTTACGTTGTTGCAGATGAACACCGAAAACTTCACGCCGTTGCTTCAGAGCGCGTTGTCGGTGGTGCGCAACAACTTCTTCCTGCTTTCGCATCAGTACGAATTCAACCGTCTGAGTCTCACCTATGTGGTGCTCTCCAAGCGCAAGCTTATTTCCCTCGTGCAGCAGGGTTTGGTCGACGGCTGGGACGATCCGCGTATGCCTACCCTCGTCGGTCTGCGTCGCCGCGGCTACACCGCCGCAGCATTGCAGAAGTTCGTCGAAAACTGCGGTGTGAGCCGCGTGGCTGGCGGTTGGATTGACTACAGCGTGCTTGAGCAGTCGCTTCGCGAGGATCTGGAAAGCACGGCCGAACGGCGCGCCGGCGTTGTGCATCCGTTAAAGCTCATTCTGGACAACTATCCGGAGGGTAAGAGCGAAGAGCTTGTCTGCCCGAATCACCCGCAAAAACCCGAAATGGGAACGCGTACGGTGACGATGAGCCGGGAACTCTGGATCGAACAGGAAGACTTTGCCGAAGTGCCTCCGAAGGGCTACCGCCGATTGACGATTCCGGCCGACGGTACGCCCGCCAAGCCCGTGCGTCTGCGCAACAGTTACGTGATTGTGCCCACGTCTTTTGAAAAGGACGCCGAAGGCAACGTCGTGTGCGTGCATGCCGACTACCTGCCGGAAACCAAGAGCGGTACGGCCGGCGCCGATTCCGTCAAGACGAAGGCGGCCATTCACTGGCTTGACGCCAAGACCGCCGTCCCCGCACAGTTCCGTATGTACGATCGACTCTTTACGGTGCCGCAGCCTGACTCGGCCGAGGATTTCCTCGACGTTTTGAACCGCGACAGCAAGTTCGTGAGCCAGGGCTTCGTTGAACCCAACGTGGCTGCTGCCGCTCCCGAGACGCGCTATCAGTTTGAGCGCGTCGGCTACTTTGTGACCGACATCAAGGATCACAGCGCCGAACATCCGGTGCTTAACCTTGCCGTCGGACTGCGCGACAGTTGGGGCAAGAACGCGAAGTAACAGAATCTTTTCCCGAGCGGTACAAGAGCCTGCCCGAATTCTCCCGTTCGTCGTCATTCGACGCTCGGAGGTCGGACGGGCTTTTTTGTTTGTGTAAAGGTCAATTCATGGTTTTGGATTTAGTCCGTAACGCTAGCAATTAGGTACGTTGATTCAGGGGAATCTTTCACCTAACCAT
>ERZ1673700.353-NODE-353-length-61978-cov-10.898358_pt1 | contig 61978 bp, 61 predicted proteins | sample MGYA00580230_ERZ1673700 | MGnify/ENA primary metagenome ERZ1673700 (study PRJEB41218, sample SAMN15661782) | gut metagenome | host: Homo sapiens | place: Canada: London | collected 2015-08-20/2019-03-30 | study: EMG produced TPA metagenomics assembly of...
CTTTAAATGTTTGGGAAGGAAACGATAGCGCGATGCAATTCTACAAAAATATAGGACTTAAAATTCAAAAAATTGGAATGGAGAAAATTTTATCGTCCTCGCTTGAGCTATAATAAATCGTAGGAATTTCTAAATTTATTAATTATTCTATTATTGGCTTAAAGACATTATATTTTAATTTTTCAAAGTTTAAATAAAAAATTATTTACTTAAAAATTCTATTTCTCGATGCATGAGCCAAAGCGATTGCCACAGCGTCCGCGGTATCGTCTTGAATTATTTTTGAACTTGTAAATAAATTAATCATTTTTATAACAGCGTTTTTATTGGCGTTTCCATTTCCTGTTATTTGAGATTTCACTTCTTTAGGTTTATATTCTTTAAAATCAATATTGTTTACGGTTAATGCAAGTATTATAATTCCTCTCGCTTCAGCCACTTTTAGAGCGGTTTTTGAATTCTTTGAAAAAAATAATTCTTCTATAGCCGCATTGTCGGGTTTTATTTTTTTTATTAAATTATTTAAATCGTCATATATTTTTTTGAGTCTTTGATTATATTCCGTTTCTTTAAAAGTTTCGATAAGTCCCGATTCTACTATTCTATAAATTGAATTTTTTGATTCTATAAAAGCGTATCCGCATCTTGCAAATCCAGGGTCTATTCCTAATGTTATCATTATAGATTTTTATTTATTATAATTTTATTTTTATTCTTCTATAAGATTGTCGGTAATTTCTAAATTTGTAGCGACTGCCGAAACATCGTCATGGTCTTCAAATAAAGAAATAATTTTCATAACTTTTTTAGCTTCGTTTTCGGCTATAGTCATATTATTGTCGGCAACTCTAACTATCTCGGCGCTTTCAGGTTCTATTCCTTTTTCTTTTAACGCATCGACTATTGAAGATAGAGATTCCATAGGTCCCGTTATCGTAAATACTTCTCCGTCCTGTTCTATATCTTCCGCTCCCGCATCCAAAACTATATCCATTAAACTTTCTTCCGTATTTCCCGCAGAAGGAATCATAACAATCGCTTTTTTCTTAAATTGCCAAGAAACGCTTCCATTTTCCGCTAAATTTCCGCCATTTTTACTGAATATTGACCTAATTTCCGCAGCGGTTCTATTTTTATTATCGGTAGCGACATCCACTATAATTGCCACTCCGCCTGGAGCGTATCCTTCGTAAGATATTTCCTCTATAGAAGCGCCATCTCCTCCGCCGACTCCTCTTTTTATAGCTCTGTCTATATTATCGTTAGGCATATTTGTGCCTTTCGCTTTAACTATAACCATTCTCAATCTTGCATTCTGAGACGGGTCAGGGCTTCCTCCCTCTTTCACGGCAATAGTTATTTCTTTTGCTATTTTAGACCAAATTTTTCCTCTTTTTGAATCGTTTGCGGCTTTTTTATGTTTAATACTTGCCCACTTGGAGTGTCCTGACATTTTTGCACCTCTATTAATTTTTTTATTTAAGATTTATTATTTAATTTACAACAATTATATAATAAAAATTAATTGCTGTCAAATACTTTTAACAATAAATTGTGTTAAAATCAATAATCAAAATCGTCTTCGTCTATTTCAATATAATTATTGCTGTTATAACGATAAGAATTTTTTTCTTTAATATCTATCAAATGTTTTGGAATTTCAATTAAAAAAGCTGACGGAATTTGCTCGGCTATTCCCGTATTTACTCTTCTTCGTTTTGAATAAGTTAAATAAAGTTTATTTTTCGCTCTCGTTATTGCCACATAAAAAAGTCTTCTCTCTTCTTCAATTCCGTTTTCATCTTCCAAAGCAAAATAATGAGGAAAAACGCTATGCTCCATTCCCGTCATAAATACGACTTCAAATTCCAAACCTTTAGCGTTATGAACAGTCATTAAAGTTATAGCGTCTACATTTTCTTTATTTGAAGCGTCTCTATAAAGAGATATCTCTTCCAAAAACATATTTATAGAACCGTTATTTTCGTTATCTCTATAATCATAATAAGCTCTAAAAAGTTCTTTAATATTATCATTTGCCGTAGCCATTCTTATCTCGCCATCGCTTTTAAATATAGAAAAATAATTAATATCTTTCAAAAAATTAAAAAATATTTCTTCTATATTATTTCCGCCGTTTATCTCCGTATCTTCTTTTATTTTATTAGAATAATTTTCTATAATTGATTTATAAGCCTTTATATTATTTAAAGCTTTTTTAGACAATGAAGACTCTTCAATATAATCAATCGCATCGTATAAACTTAATCCTCTTAAATTAGCAAAATCCTCAAAATTAGATAAACTTTTTTCTCCTATCGAACGCGGCGGAGTATTAATCGTCCTTCTAAAACTAAAATTATCTTTAAATCCCGTCATTAATCTTAAAAAAGCAAGCGAATCTTTTATTTCGATTCTTTCGTAAAAACCGACTCCGCCCAATATTTTATAATTAATAGAATGAGATAATAATTCTTTTTCGTAAACTCTCGATTGGCTGTTTGTTCTAAATAAAATTACTATATCTTTAGCTTCAAATCCTAAATCAAAAAGTCTCTCTATTTCTTCAACTATTTCTTTAGCTTCGTCCAAATCGGAATAACAAATCCAATTTTCAATTTTGTATTTGCCGTCTTTATTTGAAAAAACATTTTTTTTATGTCTTTGAGAATTATTTTTTATTACGCTTAAAGCCGCTTCGACAATATCTCTTGGACATCTGTAATTTTCTTCGAGTCTTATTATTCTTGTATTTGGAAAGTCGTTTTCAAAATTAAGAATATTTACAATCGTAGCTCCTCTAAAAGCGTATATGCTTTGGTCATCGTCTCCGACAACCGTTAAATCGTTTCCCGCGTCTTTAGTCAATAATTTTATAAGTTTGTATTGCTGCGGATTCGTGTCTTGAAATTCATCGACTAAAATATATTTAAATCTTTCTCTATAATAATTTAAAATAGAATTTTCTTTTTCAAATAATTTTATCGTATATAATATAAGGTCGTCAAAATCCATTAAATTTTCTTTTAATTCGTATTCCAAATATTTATTATAAATATCTTCAAAAATATGTCTGTCATAAGTAATGCTATCTTCAAGTTCGTTTTTTATTGACGATATAAATTTTATTATTCCTTTCGGAGCTATTCTTTTAGGAACTTCGTTTTCTTTCATTAATTTTTTTATAATCGATAATTTATCGCCTTCGTCTAAAATTATAAAATCAGATTTATAACCTATATAATGAGCGTTTTCTTTAAGTATTCTCAAACAAGCGGAGTGAAAAGTTTTAACAAATAATCTATAAGGTTTTATTTCGGGCAAAAGTTCGCAAACTCTATTTTTCATTTCGTTAGCGGCTTTATTTGTAAAAGTAACCGCCATTATTTTTTCGGGCGGAACTTCGCATTCTTTTATTAAATATGCAATTTTTCTCGTTATAACTAAAGTTTTTCCGCTTCCCGCTCCCGCAAGCAAAAGCAAAGAACTTCCGCGATGAAGTATCGCCTCTCTTTGAACTAAACTGACATTTTCAAGTATATCCATTTATAATATTTAATCCAATCTTAATTTTAAATAAATTATATTTTATATTTATTAATTGTAAAGATTGAATATAATAAATTAATTTAAGATTTACTCTAAATCTTCTCCGTTGGATTCTATAACTTTTTTATACCAATAAAAAGATTTTTTTCTGCTTCTTTTTAAAGTTCCGTTTCCAAAATCGTCTCTATCAACATAAATAAAACCGTATCTTTTCGTCATCTCTCCCGTTCCTGCAGAAACTAAATCTATAGGTCCCCAAGTCGTAAACCCAAGCAAATCGACTCCGTCAATCTCAACGGCGTCTTTCATATTTTTTATATGTTCTCTCAAATAATCAATTCTATAATCGTCTTCTACATATCCGTTTTTATCAACTTTATCATAAGCGCCTAATCCGTTTTCTACAATAAACATAGGCTTTTGGTATCTGTCGTAAATATCGTTTAAAGTTATTCTCAATCCCAAAGGGTCCACAGTCCAACCCCAATCGGTTTGTTTTAATTCGGGATTTTTTATATCTTTCATTATATTGTCTTTTTCATTTCCTTTTGCATGTTTTCCCATATCGGCGGCGGCGCATCTTGTGGAATAATAAGAAAAAGAAATAAAATCAACGGTATATTTTTTTAATAATTCCAAATCTTCTTTTTCAATTTTTATATTAAGATTTTCTCTTTCAAATTTCTTTAAAGCGTAGTTTGGATATTTTCCTCTCGCTTGAATATCTACAAAAAAATACATTTCGTCATTTTTCTGTTGAGCGGCTAAAACATCTTCAGGCTTTGAAGAATAAGGATAGTAAATTCCAGCCGCAAGCATGCAACCGACTTTATTATTTTTATCGACTTCATGAGCTATTTTTGTAGCTATGGCGCTTGCTACCAATTCATGATGGCTCGCTTGATATTTAATTTCCTCTTCGTTTTCGCCTTCTTCAAAATACAATCCCGCTCCCATAAAAGGCGCATGCAATATCATATTTATTTCGTTGAATGTAAGCCAATATTCTACAAGTCCTTTATATCTATTAAAAATCGCATGACAAAGATTCTCGTAAAATTTTATAACTTTTCTGTTTTTCCATCCGCCGTATTCTTTAATTAAATGCATCGGGCAGTCAAAATGCGTAATTGTAACCAAAGGTTTAATATTATATTTTAAGCATTCTTTAAAAACATCTTCGTAAAATTTTAAACCTTCTTCGTTTGGTTTATCTTCGTCTCCTTTAGGAAATATTCTACTCCAAGCGATAGACATACGATAAACTTTAAAACCCATTTCTGCAAAAAGTTTAATATCCTCTTTGTAATACGAATACATTTCTATAGCGTCTTTTGAAGGATAAAAATGTTCTTTATCAAAATCAAACATTTTCATTTTTCCCGTTATAACGGCTAATCTATCTTTTCCATAAGGAGCGACATCGACATTTGCCAAACCTCTTCCGCCTTTATCAAATCCGCCTTCGCATTGATTTGCCGCCGTAGCTCCGCCCCATAAAAAATCTTCTCTAAATGGCATAATTTAAAACCTCTATTTTATAATTTTACTTTTTTTAAAATAATAGGTTATTATAACAATAAAGTCAAATAATTTTTTAAATTTATGCTATTTGATTTATTATAATAAACTATATACAATTAATATATAAATTAAAAAATAAAATATAAAGAGGCATAAAAATTATGAAAAAGATTTTGTTATTATGTTCGGCAGGAATGTCTACAAGTATGCTTGTAAAAAAGATGAAAGAGTCCGCAGAAAAAAGAAATATAGAAGCGGAAATAGAGGCGGTAAGCACGGCAAAGTTTTATGAACTACTTGATAGCTACGATATATTTTTACTAGGTCCTCAAGTGAAATATCAGAAAGCGGAATTGCAGGCAAAAGCTAAAGAAAAAAACAAACCTTTGGATGTTATCGACTTCAAAGACTACGGAATGATGAATGGCGAAAAAATATTAGATTTTGCTTTGAATCTAAAAGTAGAATAAAATAAATAATATTTTGAGGAATTGATTTTATGCGAGAGTTGGGAATTTCCGTTTATCCGTTTCATTCAAAAATGGAAGATAATAAATCCTATATAGATTTGGCTTCAAAATACGGTTTTACAAGATGTTTTATGTGCCTTCTTTCGGTTCAACATTCTAAAGAAGATATAATAAAAGAATTTAGCGAGATTATAAATTATGCGAAAGACAGAGGAATAAAAACTACTTTGGATATTTCGCCAGCCGTATTTAAATATTTAAATATATCTTATGACGATTTAAGTTTTTTTTATAAATTAGGAGCTTGGGCTATAAGACTCGATTTAGGTTTTAGCGGCAACGAAGAAAGCTTAATGACTTATAACGATTATGATTTGAAAATAGAATTAAATATGAGCGCTGACAAACCTTATTTGGATACAATAATGAGCTATTTTCCAAATACAGACAATTTAATAGGATGTTATAATTTCTATCCTCATGCATATAGCGGATTTAACAGAGATTTATTTAAAAGTAGTATGAATCGTTTTAAAAAATATTCTATAAGTTCTTCGGCTTTCGTAAACGCTCAAGAAGGAACTTTTGGACCTTGGCAAGTAGATGACGGTATTTGCTCATTGGAAGAACATAGAAATATGCCTATAGAAATTCAAGCTATGGATTTATTTTCTTTAGGAGTTGATGCCGTATTTATTGCGAATTGCTATGCAAACGAAGATTCTTTTAAGAAGTTAAACGATTTGGATAAAAGATTAATAACTTTTAAAGCTAAATTGATTAAAGATATTCCCGAAACGGAAAAGAAAATAATTCTTGAAGAATTGCATCAAAACAGACTTGACGCTTCAGAATATTTTATAAGGTCTTCAAATCCAAGAGATAAATATAAGGGAAAAGAATTTAATTTATTTAACGCCGTAGAAAATATAAAACGAGGAGACATACTTATCGATTCTTCAAAATATGGAAGTTATGCGGGCGAGCTGCAAATAGCTTTGAAAGACATGAAAAATACGGGAAGAACAAATATCGTAGGGCATATATGCGAAGAATATTTATTTTTGCTAGATTATATTAAACCCGCTCAAAGATTTAAGATTAAAGAATAATTTTTAAGGATAAAATAAATATGAATGAAAATGACGAAAAATTTATGGAAGAAAATGTTTTTCCAATTATAGGGTTGGCTGGAGAGAGCAAATCTTTAGCATACGAAGCCTTAAGGCTTGCAAAAGAAAATAAATTTGAAGAAGCTTATAAAAAAATGGAAGAAGCGGATAAAATTATACTTCAGGCGCATGAATATCAAACTAATCTCATAACGAGAGAAGCGGACGGAGAAAAATTTAACATTACTATGCTATTTGTTCACGCGCAGGACCATTTAATGACGGCTATGAGCGAAAAAAATCTTATAAAAGAGATTATAGAGATATTGAAAAATAATTATGAAAATAAAAAATAAATTATTTTTATTTTATTAATATTAATTTTAATTTTTGGAGTAAAAAAATGAACGAAAAATTTACGGCTTTTATGGAAAACAAAATGATGCCAATAATGGCAAAGGCATCGGCAAACAGATATTTAAATGCGATTAAAGACGCTTTTTTATTGGCGACTCCTTTTATTATAATAGGTTCTTTCGTGTTGCTATTATTTAATCTTCCGATGCAGGATACTGAAAATTTTTTATATTTTAAGCCTTATGACGATTTTGCAAAAGCGTTTTCTGGCGATTATATACAAATTTTTAATGTAAGCATGGGAATAATGTCTATATTTGTGGCTTTTGGAGTAGGCTATTCGTTAGCAGGATATTATAATTCCGATAAAGTTACAAACGGATTATTATCTTTATACGCTTTTCTTTTAGTATCTGCAAAATCTTTAGCTGTAACTATTGTTGGAGCGGCTTCCGATTTATTATTTGTAGCGGAAGAAAGCAGAGTTGCAGTTTTGGATGCAAGATATATGGATGCAAAAGGTTTATTTGTCGCTATTATAGCGGGAATTTTATCGGTTGAAATATCAAGATTTTTGGTAAATAAAAAACTAACAATAAAATTGCCCGATTCAGTTCCTCCTGCAATATCTAAATCTTTTGAAATATTAATTCCCGTAGCGGTAATTTCAATATTATTTCAAATCGTAAATGTAATAATACAAAAAAACATGTTGATTATGGTCCCAGACTTAATAATGAAAATATTAAAACCGTTGCTTAATTTATCGGACGGACTTTTTGCGATAATTATAATACTTCTTTTAATTCATATTTTATGGTTCTGCGGAATACATGGAGCAAATGTTCTTAATGTCGTAGTTCCCGCTATCGTTTATACAAATTTGGCAATAAACCAAGAAGCTTTATCTATGGGACAAGCTCTACCTAAAGTATTCGCGGGAGAGTTTATGAATTGTTTTGTTTATCTTGGAGGCGCTGGAGCGACTTTAGGTTTATGTATAGGAATGTTAATGTCTAAAAACGCTCATTTAAAATCTATAGGAAAACTTTCAATAGTTCCAGGATTCTTTAATATTAACGAACCTATAATGTTTGGAGTTCCAATTGTAATGAATCCGATTTTTGCAATACCTTTTATTTTAACGCCTATAATAAACGCTACGATAAGTTATACTTTTATGAAGTTAAATATAATAACAAGAATAGTAGCTTTAGTTCCTTGGACTACGCCGTCTATTATAGGTTCTTTTATTTCCACTAATTTAAACTTTTTAGCTCCGCTTCTTATAGTATGTTTAATTATTTTAGATTATATTATTTATAAACCATTTTTAAATATGTATATAAAAGAATTGGAAAAAGAAGAAACAAAATCTTAAAATAACTTTTATTAAAATAATAATAACGCGCCGCCCGTAATTAAACGGACGGCTATTTTATATAAAACAAAATTAATTTTTACCAAATCATTAAAGTAGAACCCCAAGTAAAACCGCCGCCAAAAGCCGTAAATAAAACTAAATCGCCTTCTTTAATTTTATTATTATCTAAAGCGTCATTTAAAGCAAGTCCGATACTCGTTGAAGAACTATTTCCAAATTTATTTAAAGTTACGCTAACTTTTTCAATAGGAAGCCCGATTCTTTTTGCAACCGCTTGAATAATTCTTAAATTAGCTTGATGCGGAACAAAGAAATTAACATCCGATAATTTTTTATTAGCTTTTTCTAAAACTCTATCAATGCTATTTGAAAATTCTATAACCGCTCTTTTGAAAGTTTCTCCGCCTTCCATATGTATTTTAAAATCCGCTCCGTCAAAATCTTCCGCTCTTATCGGACATACGCTTCCGCCGTTTAACATTATAGTTAAATCGGGTTCGCTTTGCATATCTATAGCCAAAACTCCTTTTCCGTCTTCTCGAGATGTTATTAAAGAAGCTAAAGAGTTTAGAACAATGACACTATCGTCAATAATAAAGCGTCCCGAATGCAATATAAAAACGGTTTTAAAATTTATCGATAAAGATTATAATAAAAATGTTTTGGAAAATGCGGAAACTTCTATAAAATACGAAGGCTATATTTCAAGATACTTAAACGAAATTAAAGATATCGAAAAATACGAGAATATGATTATTCCTAAAGATTTTGATTATTCAACTTTACAAAGCGTGAAGATATACCAAATAAATAAATTAAAACAATTTAAACCTTATAATATATCGCAGGCTTTAAGAATCCCAGAGATTGATATGTCGGTTGCGCATATTTTGATTCTTGCTATAAATAATTCGAAGAAGAAAAAATAAAATCATTATTCTAAACTTATATTTTTAACCGTCATTGAAAGGTTTTATTTACTGTCATTGTGAGATGTATCCAAAGCAATCCATACTTTGTATTATTTGGTTTTTTTACACATCGTAATCAAATTCAAATTGTAATCGCAAACATTTGAAAAATACAAAGTGATTAAAAAATTAGGGCATGTATTTCTACATACCCTATATATTATGTTTAATGAAAAGACTGAGAAAGATTAATCAAAGTCTATAAGATAATTGAGCTCCCCAAGCATCTATATCAAATATAGATTTTCCTGCCGTTGTCGTTGAGCCTGCAAACCTCGTGCCAGCAGCCAAGAATAAATCTATAAAGAAATCTTCTCCTATTATAAAACCTATTCCCGTAAATAGCTCCATATAAGATTTAAAACCATAGCTAAATTTTTTAGATTTTCCACCAGCTAAATATTCTGTAGAAATATTTTTCATCTCAAAATCTAATGAATAGCTTAAACCAGCCCTAAACTCAAACCAATTAACTGGTCTTAATACTGTTCCTATTGGTAATGATACATACGGAGTAGTTGTAACTGTAGAAATTTTATTTTGGTTAATCGTTGCATTTTCGCTAGAATTTGGAGTATCAGTAGCGCCATCGTAGGTATTTCCATCTACTTTATAAGTAGTTGTCCTATTTCCCCTATTTGTAACATTAAGTTTAACTCCAACTTTAGGCTCCATAATTAATTGAACTCTATTATCGGATAAACTCCATTGTAAAGTAGGATAAAAGTTTATATCAAAATCCATACCAAACATTTTATCTTCTGTAACAACGGTGCTTTTGTTATCCGTAGTTCTATTTGTAGTTGAAGCTGCTGATGTAGATGTAATCGAGTCGGTTATTGTATTCGTATAAGCGGTAGTTTTTTTAAAAGGATTATAAACATCAAAGCCTAAAACAAGCCCAACTGTTATTCCCGTCATTGGACCAGAAACTAAAGGCATAGAGAATTCTGGACTTAAAACCAAACTTATTGGAGAATAGCCTCCGTTAGTGCTTCCTGCTATAGTTTCGGTATTCGAGTAATTAGTTTCATTTATAAAATTACCCGAAATAGTTTTTGAATAGTTTTTAATATAGTTGTTATTTTCTATATAAACTGCTATTGGAATATTTAACTTCATCTCTCCAAACATTAATCCTACTGCTATTTCATGAACCCAATCGGTATTTGCAGTGGAATTCGTCATAACGCTATAGTTTCTATCGTTAGTGAAATAAGAGTATCCTTTAATAGTTGATTTAGTTCCGCCTCTGGCTATCATATAATGAATAGAAACCATATCGTTTATTTTCAAAACTGGACGAATAGCAAAAGAAGATGCATTAGTCACTTTTTTGCCTAAATAATTAGGAGAATTCGCTGCTATCGATTCGTTAGCATAGTCTGCTCTTGTTTCGCTCATAGCATAAGCTCCAGCAAAACCAAAATACATAGCGTTATTTAATATAGGAACTCCGAAGAAAGCCTGAATAACTTGATTTGAACTTGAGTTTAAATTAGGAACATATCCAGCAGAAAATATTGTTCTATTTAAATCAAAAACATTTTTAGCATTTAGTTTATCGCTATCGCTTGAAAACTCTCCCGCAGTCGCTCTCTTCTTTGCCGACATATCCAAATTATTAATCATAGTTTGCATATTGGCTGATAATTGAGCGAACGAATACGCCGAAGTTATAAATAATATAGTTATAGTTGTTAATATTTTTTTACTTATATTTTTCATAGTTATTTACCTCCTAAATTAATATATCCAAAGTTTATATGTGCCGCCATTAGCCGATACTGTAGTAGTTAATACATTAGTAGTAATCAAACCTTTTGTAAAAGTTGCAGGATTAGCAGATAAGCTTGTAGCAGTTCCAATTATATAAGTTTTTCCAAATAAACTATTTTCAGTTGAGCCAACTATTTCCTTATATAAATCTAAACTAGTCCAATTTGTAGCATTGCTATTTACATTAAATACTGTATGGTCTGTTTGCGGAGCGGAAGAAGGCAGATATTTTAATTTGTAATTATATTCAACTTTTATCTTTGTCACTCCACTATCAGGTATATTAATTCTATAAACTCCACCAGCATCGTTCTTATCAATAGTAACGCCTCCCGTTATTTCTATATTTTGAGCGGAATCGACTACTTTTATAATATCCGTCACCACTACTCCAGCACCGTTTGCGTTTTTATAACTTGAAATAGAAGTATTTGTAAGCAAAGTGTATAGAAATGTGCCAGTCGTTGAGCCATTAACCAATACCGTAGCTTTCTTATTAGCGGTATCTTGAGTTGTGGTTAGCTCGCCCGTATCATATCTACCAGAACCTATCTCCTTACTTAAATCAACCTTCAGGTCTTCAGGTTTCATATTATCTACACTGCAACTTATAGCAAATAACGAAGCTATAAATATTAGAGTAAATAAAAGATTTTTTGATTTGGATACAATCCAATTTGTTGCCGCTTTTTGCGGACTTTTTTGTTTGAGTTTCATTTTGTTCTCCTCTTTTTTTTATATTTTTTTTATTAAATATTATTTTTGAAATAATAATATTTTCTAGTTTTAGATAAAAATTTGGGCTTTCAAGAGACAATTTATTAAAAATCGCCCTTAAAAAGCCCGATAAAAATTTAGGAAATTTATTTAATAGAAAAATCTTTTTAATAATCGCAATAGAAATTTCGTTATGTTTGAAATTAAAGATGTTTAAAAAATTTAAAGTATTCCTAATGTATTGTATTGTATTGTATTAACTTTGACAACATACATATTTTCCCCACTAACTTTTAATTTGTAATCAATCATTAGTTTAATTTAATTAATTATTGAAATAAATTATAAGCTGTTTTAAAATTATGTCAAGCATTTTTTAGTTAAAAAATAGAATTTTTTTAAAAAAATTTGCCTTTTATTATGAAAAAATTAGTTTTTAGACTAAAAAATCAAATTTTATTTAAAAAATTCTGTGAATGGATTTTTGCTAAAAGGATTTTTGAATTTAAATTTTTTATCGGAAAATTTCTTACCGCTTTGTATATTCATTAAAGTAGCTTCGTCTAAACTCATCATTAATATTCCTATAACAGAAGAATAAGCTGGATTATTTGCAATATCTCTTATGCCCGCTATTTGGTCTGGCACTCCTATTCTTGCCGATATTGGAATCGAACCTTTTACCGCTGTTTGATAAGCTTTAGCAAGATCGGTAAGTCCTGGCAATAAAGCTCCGCCTCCCGTAAATACCATTCCTGCAGATAAAGAATCTATATATTTCATTTTTGCAAGTTCCTTTCCGCATAGATGCAGTATCTCTTCTACTCTCGGTTGTATTATTTCTGTTAAAGTTATTTTTGGAATAGTTTTAAATTTACCGCTCGCCGTAGGAACTTCTATAATTTCTCTCTCTCCTATCATATCTATAAAAGCATAACCGTAATCGCATTTTAATTTTTCTGCAGCTGGAATTGTAATTCTTAATCCTTTTGAAATATCGTTTGTTATATGATAGCTTCCAATAGGAATAACCGCCGTATGCCAAACCGTCCCTTCTAAAAATACCATTAAAGAAGTTGTTGAATGCCCTATATCAAAAACGACAACGCCTAAATCTTTTTCGTCTTTCGTAAGAACGGCTTCGGCGCTTCCTCTAACATTTACTATAAAATCTTTTCCTGAAAATCCCATTTTATTTAAAGTTCTTTTTAAATTATCGCTAACATATTTGAGTCCCGTTATTATATGAACTCTCGTTTCTAATCTTGTGCCTGACATTCCTATAGGATTTTTTATTTCATCTTGTTCGTCTAAAGAATATTCCTGCTCTATCGTTTCTATTATTTCTCTATCTTGCGGCATCAATATATTTTTTGCGCTTTCTAATACCCTTTCTATTTCCAAAGAAGTAACTTCTTTATTTTTATTATTTACTCCTATTACTCCTTTGCTATTTTTTCCTTTAATATGTTCTCCGCCTATCGTTGCTATTACATCGGGAGCTTGAATTCCCGCCATATGTTCGGCTTGATTTACAGATTTTTCTATAGCGTTTGCGGCAGCTTCTATATTTACTACAATCCCTTTTATAATTCCTTCGCTTTCGCTCTCGCCTATTCCTATAACTTCAAGTTTATCATCATTTACGCGAGCTATAACCGTCTTCACCGATGAGCTTCCTGCATCAATGCCCGCTATTATTGGTTCTTTCAAGTTTATACTCCTGATAAATAATAATATTATGTTAATATTTTCGGATAAATAAAAATTTTATTAATATTATTTTTATGGTATTATTTTTTTAATGGCTTATAACCCATTTGCCGTATTCGTATTCCATAATAAAAGTTTGTCTCGCTTTTGAATGCGAATCATTAACTCTATCATACACAGAAGAATCAACTTCTATATAAACTTTTTTTCCTTCCAATTTCACAGAATAAACTTTATCTATTGTAGTTTCAAATTCAAAATCTAAAGAAGGTTCGGATAAAACATAATCGTCCGCATTTTTAATATTTCTCGATTTATTAAGAATCTCTTTATATGCAGAAGAATAAAATTTTTCATAGGCTTTCCATACTCCTTCGGCGCTATAAGGCAAAGATAAAAATTCTTTCAAAGAATTAACAGCCAATTCTTTTATAACATTTTCATCATATTTTTTTATTTCCATATTATCTTTATTGCTTAAAATTATTTCGACTTTATTATTAGAATTATCTTTATTTTTAGAATTAGAACATGATAATATTAAAATAAAAAATATTATAAATAAAAATTTATGCATTATAATCCTTCCAATATGTCTTTTCTTTCGTTTTGAGTCGAAGCTGATTCTTTTTCTTTTATTCTCGTATCTGAAGTCGTAGTTATATTATTCATATTGATATATTTAACTATGCTAGGTCTTTCAAGTATCATTCGCATATTTCCATTTTGCCAAGCTACAGTGTTTGCATCTAAAAAAGCTCCTTTGCTATATTTAGAGTTTAAAGCCGAAAGAAGTTCTAAAAAATCTACTTGATTTGGCTGAAAATGTATAGTTATAGAATAAAGAGAATCGTTCTTAAAAATAAAATAACCGCTTTTATAAAATTTATTTTCTTCCAAAGCTAAAAAAGTCGCGCTTTCTTCAGCGGCTATATCTACCGAACCCGTCATATATTTTTTTGGCAGTATCATCGTATTATCGCTTAATATAGCGTTTATAACATCGTCTCTCGTAGAACCTAATTGAATATCTTTAAATCCCGTAATTGCCGTTTGAGTTATAGCTGGTTTTCTTCCCATAATCGCATCGTTTGTAATAGAAGAATTTTCTCCCGAGGTTGTATTTGCCGCGGTTTGATTAGGATTATATGCATCATTGGTTGCATAATTTTGAGAAAATAAAGAATAAGCAAATAAAAACATAAAAATAAATATATAATTTTTCATAATATTATATTCCTAAATAAAATTCTATATAGTATAATATCGACTATATTTTTATTTTCAAGTATAAAATTATTTTTTTATAAATAAAATTTGAAAATATTTTAAAATATATTATTATTATAAGTATGAAAAGTAAAAGAATTACTATAATATGCGGACATTACGGTTCGGGAAAAACCACATTTTCCATAAATTACGCTCTTTATTTGAGAAATCAAACGAGTAAAGATATTTATATTGCAGATTTGGATGTTGTAAATCCTTATTTTCGCTCAAGAGAACATTTTGATTATTTGAAAGATAAAAATATAAAAGTTATTGGAAGTTATTTGCCTCAATCGGGAGCGGATTTGCCAGCGGTTTCTGCAGAAGTATATACTCTATTTGATAATAAAAATATTATAGGAATTGTAGACATGGGCGGAAATTCTGCAGGAAGTTTATCGTTTGCAACTTTTAGAGATAATGTCGATATTGAAGAAACGGATATTATATTTATTCTAAATGCAAATAGAGAAGAGAATTCTACTTTAGAATTTGCTTTAGGACATTTTAATAGTATAGAATCTACATTAGGATTAAAGATTACGGGAATTGTAAATAATACGCATTTAATGAACGATACTACTATTGAAGATATTAATAAAGGAGAATTGATATCAAGCGAATTATCTAAAGAAAAAAATATTCCCGTAAAATTCACATGCATAAATATGGATTTTTTCGATAATAATCCTAACATTAAAACTAAATACGATTTATTTTTAATAGGTTATGATATAAAAACTGTGACAAATATTATATAAGAGTTTTGAGTATGGACTATAAAATAAAAAAGTTATATGAGATAGCGCCCATGTTATCGCCAAGCATATACGAAACGATATTTTATAATCAATATCAAGGAAGAGCGGATAAAGAATCTCTTATTTTAGATAACGAAGTTTTTGAAAAATATTATATAGACGAAAATATATACAGAAATTTTTTATTTGCAAACTCCGAAAAATTAGGGAAAGCTCTCAATTATATAGGCTTAAATCAAATGCATAGTTCGATAATAAAAAGTATAGAATTGAAAGAAAATAAATTAAAAATAAAATTATTAGATGTTGGAATAGACAATTTGGCAAACACTTTAATAGAATTGAAATCTCTTAAAGATATAAAGCCCGAACCTTTCTATATAGATATATTATTTGAAAAAGTCGATTATTGCTCGAATCATTATTTGGATAAAGACGAAATATTAATTCCAATTGAAGAAGATATTATAAACGGAATTTACACTCAAGACCAAATAACTTATATAAGCCCAAATGAAATAGAGTTGGTTATTTCTATGGAAACGGAAAAAGCAAAATCTCAAAATGATAATAATAAATTAAGATATTATATGTTAAAATGCGGAAGTATAAATATAATTGACGAAGCGAAAGAAATTTGGACAAAATTATTTGGCGATACAAATTTTAATATGTTATACGATTATTATATTAATTTGAGAAAATCAAACAAAATAATTTTAGACGAACGCGTTTGCATGAATATAATACAAAAATATAAGCAATTTATATTAGACTTGGACTTTTTTTAAAACTAATGAACAAAATAAAAAATCTACTCATACATTCTCCAACTTGGCTCGGCGATATTGTAATGTCTATGCCTGCGATTTATTTGATTAAAGAAAAATACAAAGATATTAAAATTACCGTTATGACAAAAAAATCAATGTTTGGAATATTTGAAGTAAGCGATTTGGTTGACGATATTATAGAATTAAAAAATTTTCCAAGTTTAAGAAAATATAATTTTGATACTGCAATTTTATTTCCAAATTCTTTTGAAAGCGCTTTTAGAATTTTTGGGCATGGAATAAAAAGAAGAATCGGATATAAAGCCGATTACAGAAACTTTTTGCTTACTGACGCTATTGATAGAGAGGAAGTTCGTTGGATTCACACTGCCGATTATTATATAAATTTGCTTAAAGCGATTGATATAAACGCGTCTCCTCCTAAAATTAAATTAAAAATTAAAGAAGAAATTTTAATTAAAGCGAAAGAATATTTGAAAGAATTTAATCCCGAAAATAAAAAAATATTTGCTTACGGAATCGGCGCTACAAACAGTTATGGAAAAATTTGGAAAGAAGAATATTTTGCAGAAACCGCAAATTATCTCTCAAAAAAATATGACGCTTTAACTTTATTTATAACGACTCCAACAGAAAAAAAAATTCAAGAAAAAATTTCTTCTATGTTAAACGAAAAGCCAATGATTCCATATTTCAATTTAGATATGATAGCCGCAATTTTAAGTTTATGTTCAGGATTTATCGGAAACGATTCGGGCGCTATGCATGTCGCTTCGATTGTAGGAATTCCAACTCTTGCTTTATATTTTGCAACTCCTTCTTATCAAAATTCTCCAATCGGAATAAACAGCCATTTAATAGAAAAAAAAATAGAATGCGCTTTTTGCGGAGGCAGAGAATGTAAAATTGAAACTTTTGAATGCAGAGAAGTTATAAAGCCCGAAGAGGTTATAAATAAATTTGAGAGTATAATTAAAAAAATATAGGATTTATATATGAGTATTTTAGAAAAAATAAAAAAATTAGAATCTAAAGAAGTTTTTAAATGGTTTGAAACTATAAGTAAAATTCCAAGAGAATCGGGGCATGAAAAAGAAATAAGCGATTTTTTGGTAGAATTTGCTAAAGAAAGAAATTTTGAAGTTTATAGAGATTCTGTAAATAATGTTATAATAAAAAAATGTGGAACTTCAGACTATAAAAATAAATCTCCCATTGTAATTCAAGGACACATGGATATGGTTTGTGAAAAAACTAAAGACTCAAAACATAATTTTAAAAAAGACGGCATCGAATTAATTATTGAAGGAGATATTTTAAGGGCAAATAGCACAACTTTGGGAGCAGACGATGGAATCGCAATATCTATAGGACTCGCATTGCTTGATTCAAAAAATATAGCCCATCCTCCTATAGAGTTTTTAGCGACAACTTCAGAAGAAACTGGAATGTACGGAGCTTTGGCAATTACCAGAGAACATTTGAGTGGAAAAAGTTTAATTAATATAGACAGTGAAGAAGAAGGAATATTTTTGGTTAGTTGCGCTGGCGGATTAAACGCTCTTGCAGAATTTGAAATAAAAAGAGAAAAAATTCTAAAAACGGATTTTTATCAATTTTTGAAAATAGAAATCTCAAATTTAAAAGGCGGGCATTCTGGAATTGAAATTTATAAACAGAGAGCAAACGCTATTAAAATTTTGGGAAGATTATTATACGCTGTAAAAAAAGATATATGTTTAGCTTTTATAGAAGGCGGAACAAAACATAACGCTATAGCAAAAAACTCTGAAGCTATAATTATAACTAAAGATGCAAATAAAATAAAAAATATTTTTGAAGAACTGGCTAAAAAAATAAAAAACGAATATAAAGCAGAAGATTCTGAAATGAAAATAAAAATCTGCAAATGCAAAAATGTAAAAGAATGCATTTCAAAAAGAATAAGCGATAATATAATCGATTTTATGAATCTTGCTCCTGATGGCGTTTTGTATATGGACAGAGATATAAAAGGTTTGGTTCAAACGAGCGCAAATAACGGAGTATTAAAAGAAGAAAACGGAAAACTAACTTTTACAATTTTAATAAGAAGTTCAATAGAAAGCTCTTTAAATGAAATTGCTTCGATAGTGGAAATAGCCTCAAAAAGAACGAATGCAAAATTCAAAAGAGTTAATGAATATCCTGCTTGGGAATTCGATTCAAATTCAAAAATTAAAGATAAAGCCGTTAAAATTTATAAAAAAATTACGGGAAAAAATGCTAAAATCAAGTCAATTCATGCGGGTTTGGAATGTGGAATATTAAAAAAAGTTCTTCCCAAAGTTGATATGATAAGCATTGGGCCAGATATAAAAGATGTTCATACTCCAAACGAACATTTAAGTATATCTTCAGTAGAGAGAACTTGGAAATTCTTAAAAGAACTAATTATAAATTTAGAATAAATATTTATTAAAATTTTAGCTTATAATAATTTTAATTTTTTATTATTTGATTAATTCTTTTGTTAAAAGAATTAACTTTTGGTGCCTACTCGCCTTTGGCACGATTATTTTTTCTCGATATAAAAAAGAACAATAAATTTTAGCTTTCTTTTCTACTCTATTAATTTGTAATTAATGTAAAAATGTATATACTATATAGTTAAAAAGATTAATAGGGATTTATAATTTGGAGAAAATATTTAACAATATACCCGCACAGATAAAAGAAATAGCGAGAATATTGAATACGAAAGGGTTTCAATGCTTTTTAGTAGGCGGTTCGGTTAGAGATTCTATTATGGGATTTATTCCAAAAGAATACGATATAGCCACGAATGCTAAACCTGAAGATGTTCAAAAAATATTTAAATATACTGTGCCTACGGGAATAAAGCATGGAACGATTTTAGTAATACTTGACGATATGCATGTAGAAATAACGACTTTCAGAAGCGATGGTAATTATAGCGATGGAAGACATCCTGATAAAGTGGAATATACGGCGAGCATTGAGGACGATTTGCCAAGAAGAGATTTAACTATTAACGCGATGGCTTATAATGTTTTAGACGGAAATCTTATAGATATGTTTGACGGAGTTAAAGATATTGAAAATAAAATTATTCGTTCGGTTGGAAATCCTTACGAAAGATTTTCAGAAGACGGATTAAGAATAATGCGAGCTATAAGATTTGCCACAAGATTAAATTTTGATATAGAGAAAGAAACTTTTGATGCAATATGTCATTCTACGGAAATGTTAACTTCTATAGCTTATGAAAGAATAAGAGAAGAGTTTAACGGAATTTTAGTTTCCGATAATCCTTTTAGAGGATTGGAATTATTAAGAAAAACGGGAATACTCAACTTAATAATGCCCGAACTTATGCAAGGTTTTGGAGTCTCTCAAAATAGATTTCATAAATACGATGTTTATTATCATATACTTCATACTATACAAGCGGTTGAGCCTTTAGAAACTGAAGAGTTAACTTTATTGGTTAGATTATCGGCTTTATTTCATGATATAGCAAAACCTATGGTTCAAAAAAAAGTTTCAAAACAAGAAGAGCCTGTTTATTATAATCATGAAGTCGTAGGTTCAAATATCGCTAAAAAAGTTATGAAGAGATTAAAATATTCAAATGCGGAAATAGATTTTGTCACTCTTTTGGTTAGGCATCATATGTTTTATTATCAGGATGAATGGACTGACGGAGCGGTTAGAAGATTTATGAAAGTGGTTGGAGTAGAAAATATAAAACCTTTATTAAAATTAAGAGAAGCGGACAGAATTGGAAGCGGAAATAGAAAGGAGAAAGAAAGCAGAGCGATACCTAAATTATTGGCAAGAATAGATAAGATAATCGAAGAAGAAAACGCTATAACGGTTAAAGATTTGAAAATTAACGGAAACGATTTAATGAAAGAGTTTAATTTAAAACCAAGTCCGATTGTAGGAAAGATATTAAATTATTTGCTTGAATTAATATTAGACGAACCAAATTTAAATAGTAAAGAATGTCTCATTGAAAAGACGAGACTTTTTTTAGAAGAAAATAATATAAAAAACGAGGAATGAAAAAATGTATCTTATAGCCGATATAGGAAATACGAGAATGAAATTAGCCGTATTCGACAAAAGCCATAATCCTTTATATTTTAATGTGAATAGTTATAATATAAGGCATATACTATCGACATTAAAAGAAGTAAAAGACAATTACAAGATAGACAAAGTATTTTATAGCAGCGTTTGTTTTGATAGAAACGATATATTTGTCTCTTCAATAAAGGATGTTTTGAAAAAAGATGTTTATAGAGTAACTTATAAAGATGTAAAATTGAAAGGCAATTTATACGAGCCTAAAGACGCGGTTGGAATAGATAGACTTCTTGCAACATACGCTTCAATATGTTTTGAAGGTTATAATAAAAATGAAAAATATGCTTCGATAGTTGTCGATATGGGAACGGCAACGACTATAAGCGTTATGACTTCGGATTTTATATTTTTAGGCGGAATGATAATGAGCGGAACAAAAACGAGTTATAAAGCTTTATCAAGCAGAACTTCTTTGCCTTACCATGAAATTGGTCCTATAGAATCGATTCCTAATCCTTTAAATAATAATACTAAAGACGGAATTATGTCGGGAGCAATATATAATACGATTGGAAGCGTAAATTATGGAGTTAATGAAATTAAAAAAAATATAAAAGAAAAGTATAATTTAAAAAGCAAAATATTTTTAACGGGCGGAATATCGAATTTAAAATTACTTAAATGTAAAATATATCCTTATTTGGTAATGCAAGGAACTTATTTTAATATGGTTGATAAAAAATACGGTAGATAAAAGAATTATAATAAAAAGAAAAATTTATAATTATTGTCTAAAGTAATCTTTAATATTATCAAATTTGACAAATAATAAAAAATGGTTATACTTTAAAATATAAAAAATATGATTTAATAAATCAAGGAGTATATTAAATGACTACAGGTAAATTTACAATACAAAATGAAACGGGACTTCATGCGAGACCTGGAAACGAATTCGTTACATTTATAAAATCGCTATCAGGATGCAAAGTTGAAGCTGAAAACGAAGCTGGAAAAAGAGTAAATGCGGCTTCTCTTTTAAAAGTTCTTTCTTTAGGAGTTAAAAAAGGCTCTGTGCTTACGATTTATTGCGATGGCGATAATGAAAAAGAGGCGTTAAAGAAAATAGAAGAATTTTTATCTAACTTAAAAGATTAATTTTTGGAATATATTTTATGGAAAAAAGAATTACTGGAATAGCCGTATCGCCTGGAATAGCAATAGGCAAAGTTTATTTATTTGAAAAAAAAGAAGTTGAAATAAATAAATGTCCTTGCAAAAATCCCGAAGAAGAAAAGGCAAAACTTATAGAAGGCAGAAATAAAACAAAAGAGCAATTGCAAAAAATAAGAGAAACTACCGCAAAAAAAGTTTCAGAGGAAAAAGCCTCGATATTTGACGCTCATATTACTTTGCTTGAAGACGAAGATTTGCTTCAAGAAGTAAACGATATAATAAACGATGAAAAAGTTTCAGCCGATTACGCTTTATCGAGAGGAATTGAAGTTTACAGACAAATATTAAGCGATGTTCAAGACGAATATTTGAGAGAGAGAGCGGGCGATTTAGCCGATATAGCGGATAGATGGATTAGAAATTTGCTTGGAGAAAAAATATTAGAATTATCCGAAGTTCCCGAAAATTCAATAATCGTAGCGAGAGATTTAACTCCTTCGGACACGGCGAATTTAAATTTAGAAAATACTTTAGGTTTTATAACAGAAATAGGAGGCAGAACTTCCCATACTTCTATTATGGCTAGGTCTTTAGAGATACCCGCGGTTGTAGGCATTGGAAGTATAATTAAAGAAATTAAATCTATGTCAAATAAAGGCAACGATTTAAGCATAATATTAAACGGAAATACGGGCGGAGTAATTATAGAGCCTACCGAAAAATCTATAGAAGAATGCAAAAAATTAAAAGAAGAATTTGATAAAAGCAGAGCGCTATTAAAAGAATACGCACATAGAGACGCCATATCAAAAGACGGAACTAAAATAAGAGTTTACGCTAATATCGGCTCTCCTGCAGATTTGGGCGGAGCTTTAAAAAATGGCGCTGACGGAATAGGACTTTATAGAACTGAATTTTTATTTATGGAAAATACCGATTTTCCTACCGAAGAAGAACAGTTTAAAGCTTATAAAGAAGTAGTTGAAGCTATGAGCGGACACACGGTTACAATTAGGACTATGGATATAGGCGGCGATAAACATTTGCCCTATTTGGATATGCCTACAGAAGAAAATCCAGCTTTAGGTTGGAGAGCTTTAAGAATATGTTTAGACAAACCAGCTATTATAAAAACTCAATTTAGAGCGTTATTAAGAGCTTCCGCTTTTGGAAAAGTAAAAATAATGCTTCCTATGATAGTTTCTATAGAAGAATTGCGAAAGGCTAAAGCGATATTTAACGATTGCAAATTGGAACTTATAAAAGAAAATATAACTTTCAACGAATCTTTGGAACTTGGAATAATGATAGAAACTCCTTCCGTTATATTTAGAGCTGAAAGTTTTGCAAGAGAATCCGATTTCTTTTCAATTGGAACTAACGATTTGACTCAATATACTTTGGCTTCGGACAGAGGAAACGAAAAAATCGCTTCAATTTGCGACCCTTATAATCCTTCCGTTTTAATAGCTATAAAAATGGCTATAGACGGCGCTCATTCAAGCGGAATAATTATTTCAATGTGCGGAGAGCTTGCGGGAGATTTGCTTGCCGTTCCTTTGCTTTTCGGACTCGGATTAGATGTATTTTCTATGTCTGCAATATCGATTCCCGAAGTTAAAAAAATGATTATATCTTTGGATAAAGCGGAATGCGCTATGCTTGCAAAAAGAGTTCTTACTCTTTCAACTTCCGAAGAGGTTAAAGCGGAGTTATTGCGATTTATGGAAATACATGAAAGAGGCGATACTATAAGTTATTGATTTGATTTAATTTTATATAATTTAAAATTGTAGAGAGGCTATTAAATTTTTTAACAACCTCTCTATTTTATTATGATAAATGATAAATAATTGGCTAATTTATTTTATTCGCTTTCATTATACCAATTTTCTCTCGGCTCTTCTTTATCTTGCGGCGGTTCTTTTCCGTTTTCAAGATAATTTATAGCCGCTTTTAATTGTTTATCGTATCGCATATCTACTATTTCATTGTAATTACCTAAATTGCGTTCGTTATATATTAATCGCTCAAGCAAATAATCGCTCGGGATAATATTTTTATTTTTCAATTCTTCTTTAAATCTAGGCAAAGCCGTAGCGTCCGAATTTTCGTTAGGATATCTCTTAACATAAGAAGATATTTGTCCGCTCTTTCTCAATTCGGTTAATGCCGTGATATCTAAAGCGCTTAATTTTTCTTCGACAACCACATAATCGGGCGTTATTCCTTTTCCATGCAATCTTCTGCCGTTAGGAGTATAATAATGAGCTACGGTAAATTTGAAAGAAGTATTATCTCTCGAATCTAAAGGAAGCACATATTGAACGCTAAATTTTCCAAAAGTAGTCTCGCCCAAAAGTTTTGCTCTTTTATTATCCTGCAATGCGCCAGCAAGAATTTCGGAAGCCGAAGCGCTATATTGATTAACCAAAACAAGCATATCGCCTTTAGTCCATTCGTCTCCTTTTCTTGAAGCAAAATAATCTTGATTTTCGTTTTTCGTTCTTCCTCTCGTATAAACTATTTTACCGTCAGATAAAAACTCTTCGACTATATTTATTGCCGTGTCTAATCTTCCGCCTGGATTATTTCTTAAATCTAAAATCAATTTTTGCATTCCGCTTTTCTTTAAATCTTTAAGCGCTATGTCAAGTTCTTTTGAAGTGTCGTCTCCGAAATTCGTAATTCTTATATATCCGATAATCTTATCAAGCATTCTATATTTTACGCTTTTTATTTCTATTAAAGCTCTCGTTAAAGGAAATTCTATAGAATCGGGAACTCCATCTCGAACTATCGTTAGCGTTACTTTAGTGCCTTCCTTTCCTCTCATTATATTTGCCGCCGTATCTACAGCCATATCTTTAGCGCTTTTGCCGTCAATAGCGATAATTATATCGCCTGGAAGTATTCCCGCTTTCTCTCCTGGTCCATCCTCTATAGGAGCTACAACCAAAAGTCCTTTATCGGGTTGTTTTGAAATTGAAAGCCCGACTCCTCCGTATTTGCCCGACATTTCCGTATTTAAAGCTTCGTTTAATTTTTCGTCAAGCAAAAAAGTAAAGGGGTCGTCAGTCGCTTCGAGCATTCCTTTTATAGCTCCATACATTAATTTTTTTGTAGTCACATTATTAGTATCTACAAAGTTTTGTTGAAGCGTTGCAAAAACTTTTTGAAACAATCTGCTATAATAATAAAAATCATTATCCGATTGAGCTTTGCCTTGTTGAGCTATTGCCATTGAAGGACTTTTAAAATTGAAAAATGAAATTGCCAATACAAAAATTAGTAAAAATATCCATAAAGCTCTTTCTTTATTTTTTATCATAATCTACTTTCCTTTTTAATGAATTTAATAAGTTTTATATGTAAAATAAATTATATCATATAATGTAAAAAATGATAGATAGAATTTAATAGCTAAAAATAAATAAATATACATAATATTTATAATTTATATCTAAAAATAGTTTGACTTTTTTTAATAAAAGTATATAATTTTTGAAAATAAAAATATACTTCGCTTCTTTAATAATTAATAAAAAATTAAAGAGGCTTTGTCCAAGGAGTTAAAAAATGAGAGAATATGAGATTCTATTTGTGACAGAGATAAACGATTCTCTGCATGAAAAAGCAAAAGAGCATGTAAAATCAATTCTTCAAAATTACAATGCCGAAATATTTGACGAATCGGAATACGGCATTTATACTTTGAGCTATCCTATTCGTAAAGTAAATCAAGGTAAATATTATTATTATCATTTTAGATGCGATGGAAAAAGTTTATCCGCTATCGAAAAAGAATTGCGTTATGAACTTAGCATATTAAGATTTATAATCGTAAGGTTGGATGAAATAATAGAAAAGCAAGACAGCAAAAAAGCTATACGAAGAAAAAAGAGAGCGGAAATTAGAGAGAGAAACAGAGAAAATAATAATAACGAAGAAGAGGAATCTTATGGCTACAGATTTAAATAATGTAATGTTAATAGGAAGGCTTGTATCCGACCCTACTCAAAAATATTTGCCAAGCGGGATGGCTGTTGCGGAATTTACGATAGCAAATAATTATTATATGAGCAGTAAAAATTCTACAGAAGTAAATTATTTTGATGTAGTAGCTTTCGGTAAATCTGCCGAAACCGTTGCAAAATATCTCACTAAAGGCAAACAGATTGCAATATCTGGAACTTTAAGACAGGAAAGATGGCAAGATAAAGATACGAATACGGGGAGGTCTAAAATTAGAATTATAATGAATACTATGCAAATGCTCGGTTCTTCCTCTGGAAGCGGAGGAGCAAGTAGTCCAAATATGGACGCTACCTATACGCCTTCTTCTATGGGAAATAGCGTAGATATTGGCGGTTTTTCGGATGATGACGAAGTGCCGTTTTGATTAATTTAATTTATAAAAAAAATTTTTTATCAGGAGAATAAAAATGGATTTAGAAAACAACAATTTAGAAAATGAAAACATTGATAATAATTTAGAAAATAATAATACCGAAGGCAATATTGAAAATAATGAAAATCGTGAAAATAATTCTGAAAACAATTCGGAAGAAGGAAATCGATTTTATAGAAGCGATAGACGACATTATTATAATAGAGAAGATAAAGACGGAAATCCTATAATCGGTAATCCAAGAAGAAGATACTTCAAAAGGAAAATATGCTTTTTCTGTAAAAACGATATTGATATTTTGGATTATAAGGATATAAAACTTTTAAAAAGATATGTCAAAGAAAGTGGTAAAATTGTTCCTAAAAGATTAAATGGAACTTGCGCTAAACATCAAAGAATGGTGACGAAGGCTATAAAGAGAGCGAGAAATATTGCGCTTTTGCCTTATGAAACTAGATATTAATTTAAAAAATTAAAAAGCAAAATATAAATTAAAGAAGAGTTATTATAAATATAATAGCTCTTTTTTATTTTTAAATTATTAGTTTTATATTTTAATATTATTTCTTCTTTGGCATTTCCAAAGGTTCTTTTCCATGATATTTATAAACGAATAAAGTCCCATTATCGCCAAGCAAAGTCACATTTTTATTTAAATATTCCATATAACTTGAAATTGTATATTTTGGTCTTGATAAAGTTCCTGTTCTATCTAAAATAATATATAAATTTGTAGAATTATTATTTTGATTCCAAACCATATCTGGAAAATAAGCTATTGCAATATCCCTATACATATAATTATCATCTCCATATACTCCTATGATACTTATCTCTTCTCCTTTTGAATGTTCTATTAAAGTTTTTGCAACCGTTTTCATTCCTGCCATATTTTTAGGCTCTTCATAATTTTTCACATAAGTAGTAAGTTGTAATACCATAATAAAAATATTTACAAATATACAAGCTAAAAATACATAGAAAAATTTTTTATTCAAAATAAATTTATCTTTTTTCTGAAATAAAAACAATATAATTGGTAAATATGAAATAGAAAAAGCTGAATATAAATAATGGAAAGTTCCAGGTTTTGAGCGAGCGAGTATATTAATAATTATAGTTGTAGGTATAAAAATTAAAAATATTTTTAACATTTCTATTAAAGTTTTTTCAATATTTGATTTAGCTTCATATTTTCTATTAAAAACAAAATAAAAAACTCTTATTATACAGTAAAAAGAAAATATAATAGTTGCAAATAAAAATAATAATCCCAATATCATAAGAGGATATTGAAGCCAAAAATTAATAGAGCCGTATATACTATTTCCATAAAATACTGACATTTCATTTGTAGGAAATAAGAATATCGCATGCATTTGAGGAAAAGGCAAAGTAGAAAGCCCAGAACGAACCGAAAAAATCATATTAGTATTATTAAATCCGTTTTTTAATTCGGAGATTATATAAGGCAAATATTCCAAAAACGAAATAAAAACTCCAAATATCCAAAATAGAATATATTTTATAGTTCGTTTAAACTTAATAATTAAATAAATAATAATTGTAGGAATCATAGAAAAGAATACTACAAAATGTCCCTGCGCCATTATTGCAAGTATTGGAAAAATCATAACAGCTGAAAGTTTTATGATATTTTTGTTTTCAGAGCCTATATACTCAAATAAAAATATAAAGAACATAAAGCTAAAAACTAGAGTTATATTAGGATTCCAAAAGTCCGTAATAGCCATGACAAAATAGCCATTACATAAAATTAAAGGAGTAATAATTGAAGTTACTAAAAGTCCAAATTTTTTATAAAACCAAAAAAGAAAGATTGATATAATTATTAAATTGAAAATAAGATTAATAATTTTTGCTCCTAATAAACTTTCTTTTGCCATTTTATAAAATAAAGTATAAAATATATAATACCCCCCCCCAGGAACTCTCGGGGTTGTAAACTCTTCATTAACCACTTGACTTGCTATAAATCTTGCGCTTGTAGTCGGCAATTTTCCGCTTTTATACCATTTTTTCATGTCATAAAAGTGTTGAGATTGGTCTATCCTTGTAAGTCTTTTAGGAATTATATAATAATCTAAAAATAAATTTGCTATTATACTAAATATTATAAGTAAAGTTGGTATTATTATGTATTCAGAAGTTTTCATGGTTTAACCTCTTTCATGAGCATAAGCCATTTTGAACATAGAAACTTCGTCAAATTGTTTCGCTATAAATTGTATTCCAATCGGCATATTATTTTTATCGACTCCGCAAGGAACGCTCATAGCGGGAAGCCCGACTAAATTTATATTTGAAGTATAACTATCCGCCAAAAAACTTAAAGCGCTGTCGGTTTTATCTCTTGAGCCTAAAAGTCCCGCCGTTACGGGAGAGGATGGAGATATTATTACATCGACTTTCTTAAAAGCGTTGTCAAAATCTATTTGCATAAGTTTTCTAACTTTTAAAGCATGTTGATAATGAGTATAGAAAAATCTTTTTCCCGTTATTAAAGTGCCGAATAATATTCTCGCTCTCGTTTCAAATGCGAGTCCAACGCTTCTTGAAGTGTAATAATATTCGTCCAAATTAAAATCGCCTTTAGGATGATAGCCGTATCTTATTCCGTCATATCTTCCCATATTGCTTGCAACTTCAACCGCCATAACCGCAGTATAAACTCTCGAGCCGTATTTTGCATTTGGCAAAGATATATCTACAACTTCAGCTCCTTTAGATTTTAAATTTTCTATCGCTTTCATTATATTCTCTCTAACATCTGCGTTGATTAAATCTGTTTCATAATATTCTTTTGCCAAACCTATTTTCATTCCTTTAATATTTCCGTCTAAAAAAGAAAGATAATCGTCAACGGGAATATTTAGAGTTGTAGATTCTTTTGCATCAAATCCCGCTATAATTTTTGTCATTAAAGCCGCATCTTTTACATCTTTAGTTAATGGTCCAACTTGGTCTAAACTGCTCGCCATAGCAGTGCATCCTAATCTTGGCACTCTTCCGTAAGTCGGTTTTACTCCCACGATTCCGCAAAATGAAGCGGGTTGTCTTATTGAGCCTCCCGTATCGCTGCCAAGCGCTCCAAAAGAAAAATTAGAGGCAACCGCCGAAGCCGAACCGCCCGAAGAACCGCCAGGAACATATTTTCTATTTCTTGGATTTCTCGTTATTCCGTAATTTGAGGTTTCGGTAGTGCCTCCCATAGCGAATTCGTCCATATTGGTTCTGCCTAATATTATAGCTCCGTTGTCTATCAATCTTTGAACTGTTGGCGCTGTGTAAGGAGCTTTATAACCTTCAAGCATTTTTGATGCAGCCGTCATTGTATGATTTTTATAACATAAATTATCTTTTATACATAAAGGAACGCCCAAAAGAGGCAAATCTTCTCCTTTGTCTATTCTTTCTTGAGATTTTTTAGCCTGTTCTAAAGCGTCTTCTTTAAAAATTTCTAAATAGGCGTTAATTTTATCTTCTCTTTTATCGTCCTCTTCTATTTTTTGTATAATCGAAGAAGTCAAATCAATGGCGTTTACTTCTTTATTTTTTAATTTTTCTCTGATTTGTATTATAGTTAATTCGCTTAAATCCATAATGAAACCTCTATTTAAAACATAATTTTATTTTATAATTTCTGATTTTTATTAAAACAATTATATAATAAATAAATATTTTTTGCAAAATAAAAGGAGACTGCATAAAACAATCTCCTTAAAATATTTTATTATTAAATATTATTGATAATCTTCTTCGTTATCTTCTTCCGCTTTATTAATTTCAATATTAGGTTGTATTCCTACGGGAATATCGGCTACATCAAAATAATTTTCGTAAGTTCTATTTTGAAATCTATAATATAAAGGCGTAATTCTAAAATTATCCACATAAGAAGCTAAAAAGTTAATTTTTCTTCCGTTATAGCTTGCATAATAAACCGATAAAGAAGTATTAGCCGCTTTATTTCCATAATTTCCATAATTCATAGAAGCGAAATTATCAAGAGTTATAATTCTCTTATTATGAAACCCTCCAAATTTTGATTGAAAACCTTCTAAAGTTCTTTGAAATAATCCGCTTGACATTATATAACCTGGATGAGCGTATTGATTTTGAGGATTTCTATTTTTATATTCTTCAACTTTATAATCGCCTTCATAACGAGAGCTAACTGCAAATAATTTGTCATTATGGAAAAAGAATTTATAAGACCATTTTGTTTCAGCTCCCACAGGACTTGCATCTTCGCTTATATTGTCAGAATTAACGACTATGCATTTAAATTCGTCTTCGGTTTGATAACTAAAATATAAAAGATTTGAATCTCTTTTAAATAAGTCGGAAACCTCGTTAGTGGTAAACTTTATATTTACCCATTTTACAGTTTGCGGATTATACCATACCAAATCTGGGTCTGGACTCGTAGACACATAAAAACTTCCGCTTACAACTTCGCCTTCAGAAGAAGCAAAATTAGATTCTACAAGTATTTGATTTACTTCGTCTGGCGATATTCCATAAGGAATTAAATTGTTAAACATATAAGGAATCGCCTCATAACCGTAAACTGAAATTGCAGTTAATAAAAATAACATTAGTAATTTTTTCATTTTAATTGTTCTCCATTTTTTCTTTAAGATTTTTATTATTATATTATACAATATTAAAAAATTAAATCAAATTAATTATGTTTACTTAATAAAAAATTTTCATAGCTTCCTATTTTAGAAAAATATATTTTAAAATTTTCATCGTCAATTTTTTCTACTTTCACGCTATCTATACCGATTATTTCCAATTTTTTATAAGTCAATAATTCTCTTTCTTTTAATTGCAAAACATCTTTTAAAAGCCAATTTGCCAAAGCTATATTAGGATTAGTCATTAAAGCTTTTCCGTTATCTTGACATATTTTAGCTTTTAATTTAATTCCTGAAGGAATTTCTAAATTAAATATTTTATCTCTTTCTGGGAAAAATCCGATTTTTAATTTTCTAATTTCCGCTGGAATAGGAATATAAACTTCTCCATATTTACGAACTCGTCCGCCAGCATTCCATTGATTTAAACCGCTTTTTTCTGGCACATATTTTTTATTTTCATTTTTATTTTTATCATAAGAATATAAAGGCAATATTACAAAATCTTTTTCTTCCGTTATTTTATAATTATTATATTCTTCAAATATTTTTAATATCAAATCAAGCGGATTATCTATTATTTGTATATCTATAGTTTTATGGTTTTGAGGAATTATAAATTTTTTGAATAATGTAGATTTTGCATAATTATAAGAATATTCGTTTATATTATCTTTAAATTTTACGCTCGCATTATCGTTGGATATAATATTAATTTTATCTATATTTACCAAATCGTAATTCGTATTGAAAATTACTAAAGCCGATTTATTTCTCGCTATGCAATGATAATAAGATTTTTCTATTTTATATGTTCTATTAGAAAAATTTATTCTCTCGTTTCTTAATTCCGACAATTTGATTACAAAATTATCGACATTCAAATTTTTTAACTCCGAATTTTTTCTATCAAATTCGGCTATTTTTTCAGTTTTACTATTTGAAGGACAAACAAAAGTTTTTATTCCAATTCCAATATTGTCTATTTTCGCGTCATAAGCGGTGTCGGTTCTTGATAAATTTTCGGCATTGAAAGCCTTGCAAAATAAATTCTCCGCTAATCTATAATGTAAAAAAGGAATATCCGACTCGCTAAATAATTTTGATAAAGAAGAAACGCTTTTTATATAATGAAAATATAATTGATATTCTTTAGAGTTAGTATTGAAAATCATATATCTTCTCTAATCTTTCTTTTGCTATATTACAAAAATCTTCGTTTATTTCAAAACCTATATAATTTCTATTTAATAAAATGCAAGCTTCGGCAACCGTTCCGCTGCCCATAAAAGGGTCTAAAACTATATCGCCTTCTTTGGATGTAATTTCTATCAATGGTTTTATTAAAGATAAAGGAAATGACGCTTGATGAAATTTAAACGGCTCTATTCTATTTTTTATAACATCTCTGTGATGTCCCAATTCTTTAGCTTTCTTTATATCAAAAAAATATTTTTTAGATTTTACAAAATGAAATATATGCTCGTAAACGGGATATCTTCTATCTTTAGAATACGAAGGAACGGGATTTGGTTTTTCCCATATAATTTTATTTCTTAATATCCAACCCGCATTTTGCATTTCTATCGCTATTCTTTCTGGCAACATTAATAATTGTTTATATTGAAGATATTTACCGTCTGGTTTCGCTATTTTATATTCTAAATAATGTTTGTCGGTTTTCCTCGAATATCTGCCTTTATTTCTGCTAAAACCTTTAGTGCCAAAATAAATATCTCCTATATTCAAATAAAAAGAACCTTCTTTATGCAAAACTCTTTTTAAAGGATTTAAATATTTAAAAATATTATTTATATAATCTAAAGGATTTTCTTCTCTGCCTATAGTTTCATTACCGTAAACTCTGCAATTAAAATAAGGCGGGCTTGTTATTATTAAATTTATGCTGTTATCGGGCAAAGAATTTATTCCCTCTAAAGCGTCTATACAAATTATTTTATTTATATTTTCCATTTATGGCTATTCGCTTAAAATCTTTCTTAAAACTTCGTTAACAAGTTTAGGATTTCCCTGTCCTTTAGTCGCTTTCATTGTTTGTCCGACTAAAAAACCAAATGATTTTTCTTTTCCAGCTTTGAAGTCGGCAACCGATTTTGGATTATCTTCAAGCACTTTTCTTATTATGCTTTCAAGCTCTCCCGTATCGCTCATTTGTTTTAAGCCTTTTTTATCGACTATTGCGGAAGGCGATTCTCCCGTTTCGCACATATCTTCAAAAATTTCTTTGGCTATTTTTCCGCTAATCGTCCCATCGTCTATGAGTTTGAAAATTTCCGCTATATGTTCGGGTTTAGGTTTAAAATCTTTTATCGTTTGAAGTTTTTTATTTAAATATGCGTTTACTTCAACCATTATCCAATTGCTTATTTTTTTAGGTTGTTTAGGATAAGATTTAACCGCCACCTCGTAATAATCGGCAAGTTCTGGCTCTTCGGTTAAAACGATTATATCTTGGTCTGGCAAATCGTAATCTTTTTTTAGTCTCTCTCTTTTTTTCTGCGGAAGTTCTGGCAATTCTTTTCTTGCGCTTTCAATTTCTTCTTCTTTAAGAATTAAAACGGGAATATCTGGGTCTGGAAAATATCTATAATCCGCAGCGCCTTCTTTTGAACGCATGCCTTTAGTGTTATTTTCTTTTGCATCATAAAGTCTCGTTTCTTGTAAAATTTTCTCTCCGTTATTTAAAGCTTTTATCTGTCTTTTAATTTCATAATCTATCGCGAGCCTAACATTTCTAAAACTATTCATATTTTTTACTTCTGTTTTAACGCCCAACTCTTTGCTTCCTTTAGGTCTTATAGAAACATTAGCATCGCAACGAAGAGAGCCTTCTTCCATATTGCAATCCGAAACATTTATATATTTAAGAATCTTTTTTAATTCTGTTAAATATTGATAAGCTTCTTCTCCCGTAGAAATATCGGGTTCGCTTACGCATTCTATCAAACAACAACCCGCGCGATTCAAATCGACATAACTTAAAGGTCTGCCCGTATCGTCATGAACTAATTTTCCCGCGTCTTCTTCCATATGAATTCTATTTATTCTAACGCTTTTATTATACGAAGAACCGTCTTCATTTAAAACGGTTATATCAATATGTCCTTCTTTACAAATTGGCTCGTCCATTTGAGTGATTTGATAATATGAAGGCAAATCGGGATAAAAATAATGCTTTCTTGCAAATCGGCTTACTTTTTGTATATTACAATTCGTGGCAATTCCAGCTTTTATAGTTTTATGAACCATCTCTTTATTTACTATAGGCAAAGTTCCTGGATGCGCTTGACATCTTGGGCAAGTTAAAGTATTTGCGGGTGCTCCGAAAGTATTTGGGCATGAACAAAAAGCCTTTGTTTTTGTATTAAGTTGAACATGCACTTCTAATCCTATGACTGCTTCATATTCCATATTAATATCCTAATAAAATTTATTTTTGTATATTTTATATCTTTTAAAATATATTTTCAAGTTTTAAGTTTGTAAAAAGCTATTGAGTTTAACTTTGTAGATTTTTTATTTAAATATTTTGTTTATTTTATATTGTTTCAATAAAGCCTCGCAATGACGAAAAAATAGAAATTTAAAATAAGTGGCTTATCGGGAGTAATTTATTTCTAATTTTTTCTTTTGAGATACATTACTTAACTTCCGCTCTCCTTTGGTGCGGTTCTTTTTTCTCGGTAGAAAAAAGAACATAAAATCTTGATTTTCTTCTAAATATAAAAAAGTAAGTTAAAATTTTTTGCATGCTTTTCACCGTAAGCGCGTAGTGTAAAGTATGGCAAAGTCAAGCGATACAAATAAAATAAATAATTGAAAAATATATTATATATTGTAAAATGTATAAACAATTATTTTAATCGGGGGAATAAATGAAACATACTTTAGGAGGGAATTATAATCCTAAAAATATTGAAGAAAAATTATATTGCTTTTGGAAAGAAAGCGGATTTTTTCATGCAGAAATAGATAAAAATAAAGAGCCTTATTCTATAGTCATACCTCCTCCAAATGTCACGGGCGTTTTGCATATGGGACATGGATTAAATAATACTTTGCAAGATATATTAATCAGATTTCATAGAATGCTTGGAAAATGTGTTTTATGGATGCCAGGAACCGACCATGCGGGAATTGCCACTCAAAATGTAGTGGAAAGAAGATTAAAAAAAGAAGGAAAAAATAAATATGATTTGGGAAGAGAGGATTTCGTTAAATTAACTTGGGAAGTTGCAAACGAACATCATTCAATAATAATTAAACAGCTTGAAAAAATAGGTTGCTCATGCGATTGGCAGAGAGAGAGATTTACTTTAGACGAAGGATTAAGCAATGCGGTTAGAGAGGTTTTTGTAGAGCTTTATAATCAAGGTTTAATTTATAGAGGAAAATATTTAATAAATTATTGTCCAAGTTGCGGCACAGCTTTAGCCAATGACGAAGTTGACCATGAAGAAGTTGCGGGCGCTTTATATCATGTAAAATATAAAATCGAAGGAAAAGACGAATACATTGAAGTAGCAACAACTCGTCCCGAAACAATACTTGCCGATGTAGCGATTGCAGTTCATCCCGAAGATGAAAGATATTCTCATTTAAATGAAAATACAATTTTAATACTTCCGATAGTCGGCAGAAAATTAAAACTCATTAAAGACGCTTATGTAGATAAAGATTTTGGAACGGGCGCTTTGAAAATAACTCCCGCTCATGACCCAAATGACTTTGCAATAGCGCAGAGGCATAATTTAGAAATAATAAATATTCTTAATCCCGATGGAACATTTAACGAAAATACTCCAAAAAATTATCAAGGTAAAACGGTTAAAGAAGCGAGAGATTTAATAATAAAAGAATTAGAAAGTTTAGGCGCATTTTTAGGAAAAGAAAATATAAAGCATCAAGTCGGACATTGTTATAGATGCCATAATACAGTCGAGCCTTATTATAGCGACCAATGGTTTGTAAAAATGAAGCCTTTAGCCGAAGAAGCTTATAAAGTCGTTAATAACGGACAAATAAAAATTTATCCTGAAAGATGGATTAACACTTATAACCATTGGATGAACGATATAAGAGATTGGTGCATAAGCAGGCAATTATGGTGGGGACATAGAATTCCCGTTTGGTATTGCGAAGATTGCGGCGAGATGATTGTATCGAAAACCGATATTAACGAATGCCATAAATGTAAAAGTAAAAATATTAAGCAAGACGAAGATGTTTTGGATACTTGGTTTTCTTCTTGGTTATGGGCTTTTTCAACTTTCGGTTGGCCAAAAGACAATGAAGATTTAAAATATTTTTATCCAACATCCGCTTTAGTGACAGGATACGATATATTATTTTTTTGGGTTGCAAGAATGATAATGGCGGGAACTCATTTTATGAAAGATATTCCGTTTAAAGATATTTATCTTAACGGCTTGATAAGAGATAAAACTGGAAGGAAAATGTCTAAAAGTTTAGGAAACGGAATCGACCCGATTGAAATAATTGACGAACATGGAGCGGACGCTTTTAGATTTACTTTATCTTTTATAACTTCTTTAGGAGGGCAAGATATTTGGCTTGATAAAGAACTTTTTAAAATGGGAGGAAAGTTTGCAAATAAAATATACAATAGCGCAAAATATATATTCGGTAATATCGAAGACGGAGAGACAATCAAAAATATTGACGAATTTGAACTTGAAAATAAAGACAAATGGATTTTATCTCGCCTTCAAAAAGCGATAGAATCTACGGAAAGAAAATTAAAAGAATATAGATTTGACGAAGCCTCTCAAACGGTTTATAAATTCTATTGGAACGAATTTTGCGATTGGTATATTGAGATAAGCAAATTCGACTTAAAAGATAATTCAAAAAGAGAAAAAACTTTATCTTTGCTTTTGTATATTTTAGAAGAATCAATTGCAATGATTCATCCTTTTATGCCTTTTTTAACCGAAGAGATTTATTTTAATTTGCCAAAAAGAAATATAGAATCAAAATCTTTAATGATAAGAGAATATCCTAAATCGAAAAATAAATATATATTTGAAGATATTGAAAAAGAATTTGATTTGATAAAAGATATAGTTTCTGCAATAAGAAATTCTCGCTCTTTATTCAATTTGCCTCCAAATAAAAAATTAGAAGTCGTATTAAGATATACAAACGATTATTTTAAAACTGTAAGCGAAAATTATAAAAATATAATCTCCTCTCTTTCTTTAACAGAATCTTTAAATATAGTTTCCGCAAAAGAAAACGAAAGAAATAAAGGAAGTTTTGTCAAAGTATTTGAAGGAGGCGAGATTAATGTTAACTTGGTTGGAATAATAGATTTTGAAAAAGAAAAAAAGCGACTTGAAAAAGAAGCGTTCGCTTATAAAAAAGATTTGGATGTCGTTAATAAAAAACTTTCAAACGAAAATTTTATTAATAAAGCCAAACAAGAAGCGATTGAAATAGAAAAGCGAAAACAAAAAGAATTTGAAGATAAATTAAAAGGTATAAACGAAGTTTTGTCTTCTTTTTAATTATTAGATAGGATATAGTAAATTAATTATTAGATAGGATATAGTAAAATTGACAACGGTAATTAATCAAAAGCTATTAGAAAAAAGCGAGATATTTAAAATAAAAGATTTTAGTTCTATAGATATAGATTATTCTTGGTCTTTTTCTGATAAAACTATAAAAGATACGGCATATATTACGCATAATTATTATACATATCCAGCTAAATTTATACCGCAATTAGTATCAAGATTAATAAATACATATACAAATAAATACGACATTGTTGTAGACCCTTTTATGGGAAGCGGAACTACTATAGTAGAAAGCCTTATAAATAATAGATATGCATTCGGAGTCGATATAAATGAAATAGCATATTTAATTTCAAAAGTAAAAACTACTCCGATTGATATTAAATTATTAGAGAAAGAATATAATATATTATTAAGTAAATTTATGGATAATAAAAATTTAAATGATTTAATTGAAAAATCTAAAAATATTATTCCTAATAACGAAAGAATAGATTATTGGTTTAAACCTAAACAAAAACAAGATTTATCTATTATACTTTATTGCATATCTGAAATAGATAATATTGATATAAGAGATTTTTATTTAGTCGCTTTCGCTCAAATATTAAAAACGGCTTCTATATGGCTACAGAAAAGCATAAAGCCTACAAGAGACTTTAATAAAAAAGATAAAGATGTTTATTCGTTATTTTTAACTCAAGCTAAAAAAATGATAAAAAGACATAATTTATATAATTTGACTATCGATAAAAAAATATTTGAAAATATTAATAAATATAGAAATATTATCTGCGGAGATTCTCGAACTCTTCCTTTTGAAAATGAACAATCCGATTTTATAGTTACAAGTCCTCCGTATGTTACGAGTTATGAATATGCAGACTTGCATCAACTACCTTCATTATGGTTTGGATATTTAAATAATTTAAATGATTTTAGAAAAAAATTTATAGGCAGCGGTTGTAAAAGAGAAACGGAAGATATTAACGATAACGATTTAAAAAGCAAGATAGCGATAAATATATTACAAAATTTTAAATATAAATCTAAAAAATACGCGGAAATAAAAAATTATTATTTAGATATGCTTGAAAGTTTTATTGAAATGAAAAGAATTTTAAAACCTAAAGGAAAGGCGGCTATAGTTATAGGCAATACTCAATTTAAAAATATAGATATTTTAAATGCGGAAGTTTTTTGCGAACAAATGAATAATATAGGTTTTAAAACTTATTCTATTATACATAGAGAGATACCTTCAAAAATGCTTCCTTCTACAAGAGATTCTATTACGGGAAGATTTGCCAATGTTTCTTTAGGAGATAAATTAGTTTACCCTACGGAATATATTTTAATTATGGAGAGATTATGACATATAAAGATATAATATCCATTTACGAAAATAAAAAGAAAATATATAAAAACGAAACTTATAAATATATTTCAAGTTTATTAAAAGAGATTAAAGAAATTCACAGGCAAGACGCGTTAAATAGAGGAATAACCGATACCGAACAATCTTGGAGAGCTTTTAAAGGAAAAAATTTAGAAAAATTAACAGAATATATAATTAAAGACGAAATTCAAAAACTTAATTTATCTATAATAAACGGCAATATATTAGAGCATAATAAATATAGCGACAATAACGAATTAGATTTATTAAAAAGAAATTTAGCTATAGATTATGGCGAATTTGGAATGCATTTGCCCGATGTGGATATAATAATATACGAACCTAATAAAAGTAAAATAATAGCGGTTTTATCGGTTAAAGTCACTTTAAGAGAAAGAATAGCTCAAACGGGATATTGGAAACTTAAACTTATGAATTCTAATATAACTAAAGATATAAAAGTATTTTTTATTACGCTAGATGAAGACGATATATTTTCTAAAAAGCCCGCTAAAAAAGGACGAGCTATTGTAGAAGTCGATACGGACGGATGCTATATTCTTACAGAAAACGAATTCGAAAAAAGTAGCAAAGTAAAACTATTTTCTGAATTTATAAACGATTTAAAAAAGTTAACATAATAATTGTAAAAGCATAATTTTTTAAAATATTTAACGGAGAATAAAATGGATAGCGATGGAGTTTATAGAAGAGTCAATATAAATAAAGTTATGGAGCAAATACTAAAAAATAATCCTAACTTAACCGAAAGCAAAGCGCAGGAGTTGGCTTTAATTATGATAAAAGAACTTAATAAAAAAATTATTTCTATAGTTTCGGATTTTGAAAACGGCGAAGGCGATTTTATGTCTTGCTATTTTGAAGCTATAGAAAAAATTAATATCGAAAAGTAGAGGTTTTATGTTTTACTCTCTTAAAAATAGCGAACTTTTAAAAATAAGAAATAATATTTTTTTAGAATATGCTTTTTCGTCTCTTCAAAAAAACGGATTTATAAAATCGCCTTTTTTAAACGCTAATTTCGGCAAACATAATCCGCAACTTTATATTTATGATATGTGCCGTTTAACAAATTCAAATCTTGAATGCATAACGACTTATATTACTTCAAGAGATAGATATATTAAAATTTATCTTAATATTTTTGAATTATCTCCAAAGCCTGAAAATATATTTGAGCTTAAAGATATAGACGGAATAAAATTTTATTTGCCGCCGAATAATAAAAAAGAAGAAAGACTTGATATTGATATGTTAAAAACTATTCCGTTATTTAGTTATAGATTTTGGTTTGAAAATTATAAATTAAAATCTTTCCATACGAAATTTGGATTAAACATGGCGATAAAGAAATTGCAATTTATTATAGAAAGAGACATTAAAAATATTAACTATTTTATTGAAAAATGGCATTCATTTCATAAACCTAATATAACCGATTGGGAAGGAAATATAAGAAAATAGTGATGATATCGACTAATTATGAAATTGATTATTAAAAACTGCAAACCTTTATATTTTTAATCTTGACAAAAATATTTTTTTAGAGTATAATTAACAAACTTAAAAATTAAATTAAGTCAATTGCTGGGGTGTCGTCAAGCGGTAAGACAATTGGTTTTGGTCCAATTATTCGGGGGTTCGAATCCTCCCACCCCAATATTTCCGCTTAAATTTAGGATTGTAGAAATGAGCATGGAAAATGAAATACTTGTTTTAAGTGGCACGGCAAATCCTAAACTTGCCGAAGATGTCGTTAAAAATATGAATCTCAAATTGGGAGATATGGAGATTCGTAGATTTGCAGACGGAGAAGTTTTTGTTCAAGTTGGAGAGTCCGTTAGAAATAAGGATGTATATGTAATACAACCTACGGGCAGACCTTCAAGCAATGAAAATTGGATGGAACTTTATTGTATTATAGACGCTTTGAAAAGAGCAAGCGCTAAAAGAATAACGGCGGTAATTCCTTATTATGGTTATTCTAGGCAGGATAGAAAAAACGAGCCGAGAGTTCCTATAACCGCTAAATTAGTCGCGAATCTATTGACCGAATCTGGAGTAGGCAGAGTTTTATCGTTAGATTTGCATGCGGCTCAAATACAAGGTTTTTTTGATATACCAGTCGACCATATGCAATCTAAAAATATATTTTTGGAGAAAATAAGAAAAGATTTGGATATATCTAATTCTATAATAGTTTCTCCCGATATTGGCGGAATAGGAAGAGCTAGATTGATAGCTAAAGCCTTGAAGCTTGATATAGCGATTATAGATAAGAGAAGAGACAGAGCTAACGAATGCGAGGTAATGAATATTATAGGAGATGTTAAAGGAAAAGACGCTATTATTATTGACGATATAATAGATACGGGAGGAACTCTTATAAAAAGTACTAACGCTTTAAAACAATCGGGCATGAGAAAAATATTCGTATTTATAACGCATGCAGTTTGTTCGGGCGATGTTTACGAGAGAATTAACGCAAGCGAGATAGAAAAACTTTATATAACGGATAGTTTAAAAGTTATAAATGAAAGATTAGGAAATAAAATAGAAGTTATTTCTGTAGCTCCTGCAATTGCTGACGCCATTAGACATATACATACGGAAATGTCTATAAGCGTTTTATTTGATAAATAAAAAATTATTTTTAAAATTATAAGGAAGTAAAAAATGAGCGAGAATTATACTATTAAAGCTTTACAAAGAGACACTAAAACAAAAAGTGTCGGAAAAAAATTAAGAAACGAAGGTTACGCTTTGGCTTCTCTTTACGGAAGAGGAAAAGAATATTCTATAGCCGTAGAATTAAAAGAATTTTATAAAGTGTTTTCTTTAGCGGGACAGCATTCGATTATAACTTTGGATATAGAAAACGATAAAGCGCGAGAAGTTTTGGTAAAAGATTATCAAATAGACGGAATTAAAAGAATTATTACTCATATAGATTTTTATGAGATAGACAGAAATAAAAAAATTAAAACTTTTGTCCCTATTCATATTGAAGGAATTCCCGAAGGCGTTCGTTTGGGCGGAGGAACTTTAGAGCAAGTTGAATACGAACTTCCGATAAAAGCGTTTCCCGATTCTATTCCGAGAGAATTAATAGTCGATGTTAGCGATTTAAAAGTTGGAAGCAGTTTGCATATTAGCGATATTAAATTCCCAGAAGGCGTTGACCCTGTGGGTGATTCTTCAAAAGCGGTAGTTACGGTTGTCACTGCTCAAGAAGAAGAAAATGTAAATAAGAAAGAAGAAACTCTAGCTTCATAATTTAGTAATTTATTGGGTATATTTTAATGATGAAATTAGTTATGGGACTTGGAAATCCCGGCGAAGAATATAAAAATAATAGACATAATGTCGGCTATATGATGTTAGATAGAATGGCTAAAAAGCTTAATGTCGATTTAGAAATAAGAAAAAAGAAAACGGTATTTGGAAGAGGAAAACATGGAAAAATGGAATATCTTCTATTAAAACCGCTTACTTTCATGAATCTTTCGGGAGAAGCCGCTTTATATATGGCAAGTTTTATGAAAATAGCCGTTGACGATATTATCGTAATTTATGACGACATGAATATACCCGTAGGAAAATTTAAAGTTATTCCCGCAGTAGAAGAAAACGATATTTATAATAGCAAAGAAGCAAGAGAAGGACCGCTTAAACATAACGGCATTAAAAGTATAGAAGATTCTTTAAAGAGCGATAATTTTACAAGAATAGGCGTAGGAATAGGAAAGCCCGATAAAAACGAAGAGCCTGCAGATTTTTTATTAGCTCCTTTTACAAAAGAAGAGAGAAAAAATATAAAAAGCATATCGGAAGAAATAGTTGACGCCGCTTGTATAGCTTTATTTGAATCTCCGAAAGCGGCTAAAAATAAATATAATGACTAAACTCGTTATAGGACTCGGAAATCCCGGCGAAGAATATAAAAATAATAGACATAATATAGGATTTATTATTCTTGATAAAATAGCGGAAAGTTTGTCGGTTGATTTTGATAATCATAAAAAAAAATCTTTATACGCAAGAGGAAAAAAAGGCGATATTCAATATATACTTCTTAAGCCTCAAACATTCATGAATCTTTCGGGAGAATCGGCTATTTATATTTCTAAATTTTTTAATGTTTCTGTTGAAGATATTTTTGTTATATATGACGATATGGATTTGCCTTTTGGAACTTTTAAGATAAAGAAAGGCGGAAGTTCAGGTGGACATAACGGAATTAAAAGTTTGATAGCTCAATTACAAAGCGAAGATTTTTTTAGAATAAGAATTGGAATAGGCAGACCTAGTTTTGGCAAGAAAGTCAACGATTATGTTTTATCTTCTTTTAGCAAAAGTGAGCGAGAGATTATAGATAATGATATTTCAAATAAAGTTATCGAAGCCGTGAAAGTAGCTTTATTTGAATCGCCGATAATCGCTCAAAATAGATTTAATAAGAGAGTTAATAAGGAATAGGTTAGTATTTTTTTACTAATAAAAAAGGACAGCTCTAAAGCAGACAGACACTAAAGTAAAATTTATTTCCACTAAAAACATAGCAATCCGAATATAATCAAAATTATACAAAAAAATTAAAACAAAACTATTGCAACATTTTATAACTATTGATAAAATAAAACGATTATTAAACATTTAAATAATTTTTAAAAATAGGAGAAAAATATGTTTAAAAGCGAATATGTAAAAAAAGTTTATGACGATTTATGTAAAAAAAATGAGGGAGAAAAAGAATTTCTAAATGCCGCACTTGAAATATTGGAATCTTTAGAGCCTTATGTTATAAAAAATCCTATAGTTGAAAAAGAAAAAGTTCTTGAAAGATTTATAGAACCTGAAAGACTTATAATTTTTAGAGTATGTTGGGTTGATGATAATCATAAAATTCAAGTTAATAAAGGTTATCGCGTTCAATATAGTTCCGCTATCGGTCCTTATAAAGGCGGGCTTAGATTTCATAAAAGCGTTAATGCTTCTATAATTAAATTTTTAGGATTAGAACAAGTTCTTAAAAATTCTTTAACTTCGCTTCCAATGGGTGGAGGAAAAGGCGGCTCGGATTTTGACCCGAAAGGAAAAAGCGACAATGAAATTATGGCATTTTGTCAAGCCTTTATGACAGAATTATATCGCCATATCGGACATGATACCGATGTTCCCGCGGGAGATATTGGAGTTGGCGGAAGAGAGGTTGGTTATTTATACGGACAATATAAAAAAATTCGCAATAAATCTGTAGGAGTTTTCACAGGCAAAGGATTAACATTTGGAGGCTCGCTTGCAAGAACGGAAGCGACTGGTTACGGATTATGTTATTTTACTGAAGAAGCTTTAAAAACATTAAAGAATACTGATTTTAAAAATAAAACCGCAATCGTATCTGGAAGCGGAAATGTTTCAATATACGCATGCGAAAAAGCTATTAATTTAGGCGCTAAAGTTGTAGCTATGTCGGATTCCAACGGTTATATTTACGATGAAAACGGAATTGATTTATCTTTAATTAAACAAATAAAAGAAGTTAAACGCGGAAGAATAAAAGAATATTTGGATGTTCATAAAAATGCAAAATATTCTGATAATTGTAAAGACATTTGGAAAATTAAATGCGATATCGCTCTTCCATGCGCGACTCAAAACGAATTAGATTTAGAAGACGCTAAAATTTTAGTTAAAAACGGAGTTATAGCCGTATGCGAAGGAGCAAATATGCCTTCAAGTTTGGACGCCGCTAAATATTTTATTGATAATAAAGTAGTATTCGGACCTGGAAAAGCGGCTAACGCTGGCGGAGTCGCTACTTCTGGACTTGAAATGTCTCAAAACTCAATGCGTTATTCTTGGACTTTTGAAGAGGTTGATTCTAAATTAAAATATATAATGATTAATATTTTCAAAAATACTCATGAAACCGCATGCGAATTTGGAAATCCTTTCGATACTCTAACGGGAGCAAATATAGCGGGATTTAAAAAAGTATGCAACGCTATAATTAGTCAAGGAGTAATTTAAATAAAAAAATTGGAATAGATCTATTTTTTACGAATCTTTTGTCTACAGCCTAATTCTCGTTTCTGCGTCCCTGTTGGTAAGCGATAATTTTTTAAAATAAGGTATCTGTATACAAAACAAACACAAACAATCTGTAATTACTAATATTTAATAAAATTAAGACTGAGTATAAAACATGACAAAAATTATTCAATCTATTAATATAAAATTAGATATAGAAAAATCTAGTCTATTAGAATCATCTAATTTCATAGAGGCGCATCTAATAGATAATAAACATGGTGTTTATCTATTAGGGACATATAATATAAAGCCTAATATTTTTAAAGCATATTATATAGGCAGGTCAGAAAACTTATCGCAAAGGATTAAAGAGCATATCGGAGAAGAAAAGGAATATCAATATTATATGTATAAAATATGTAAAAATGAAATTGAAGCATTTGAGAATGAATGTATTTTATATCATGATTTAAAAGAAAATGACTGTCTTAGATATAATAAAAATCACCCAAGTAAACTTGATTCATATCAATGTCCTATTTGCGATATTTTTGAATGAGGGTTATCTAATCCTTTTCGTAAATCTATTAATGTCATTAATTCACCATAATGCCAATAAATTCTTTCTGGGGAACCTTCGTCAAGATGTTTCTGCTCTTTAAAACAGGCGGGGTCTTGTTCTATAAGCCAATCTTTTAACCCTTTTATTCTATCGTCTAAATATTCTTTATATTTTTCTACCCCTTGCTCGCTAAAATTAAGATAAAATAGTCCGTAGAAATAATCTCGCATCATATCTTTCCATTCAGGAGTCATCGATTTGTAGAAATGATAATTTTCTGGTAGAAAACTAAATCCAAATATATAATCTTTTAAGTATTTAAGATTGCCAAGTTTTCCTTTGTATCTACCTTCATTTTTAGGCGGTTCTGATTTCCTTAAATAATAATGCGCTTGTCTATCTCTTTTGCTTAACCCCATTTGTTTTAAGTATTTATATATATTCTTATCCGCTATAGCCTCTTTGTTTTTAGAGTAATTATCTTCAAGCTTATCTTTTCTCATTTTTAGTATCCTCGCTATTAAAGAGTTTTTATTCTTTTTCTCAGCCTCTTCAAGCTTACTATTTAATTCTTTCATGTCTATATGATATTTGGCATGTCCTAATTCATGTCCTACGGTTGTTTGCGTTCTAGCTAATGGTTTATTTAATGCGCCTCTATAATATTCTGTATAAGGTAAATCATTATTGCTTTTAGATTTTTTAGTTAATGCTATTATATCTTCACCTGACTTATTTTTCTTATTTGTATCTATATACATAATTGGAATGATATTATTTTCATAAGAATTCGTTTTTCTATTTATTGATTCCTGTAATAAATTAGAAAGTTTTGTTCTTTGAGTTTTAAAAGAAGTAGGGTATCCATATTCGCTTGGATTTTCCTTTAATCTTCTCTCATAGTTCCTTCTGCCAATCAATTCTTCTATTTTCATTATTGAACTCCAAATAGCGCTCTTCTGAAACAAGCATAAAAGGTATTCCTTTTTCATCTAATATTTATATTTTTTTATCGAGATTTTTATCATTTAAATAAATAATCAATCCGCCATTTTTAACAAATTCTTTACACTCTATTTCAGGTTCGCCATATAAGTCATTTTCGCTCTCTGAATCAAATATATTCATATTTTTATTATTATACCCTAATTCGCTTTTATCTTGGATTAATAAATAATCTATATTTTTCTTTTTTAGATATTTAACTTTCTTATATATATCAAAATCATTAATCCAAATTAATATACCGCCATTTTTAACAAACTGTTTGATAGCTTTATCATTATCAATACAATAATCGGAGCATGAGACTATTGCTATAATTTCTTTATCTCTATAAACGTTTCCATATTTATCGTATTTTTCTTCAGAATAATCCCAATCTATATCTAAATCAGGGTATAATTTTCTTAATCGTTCAGAATATATTTTAGCGTCTGTCATATTAGCTTTAAATTTTGCTTCTTCTCTTTTATTCAAATATTCTTTAATTTTTTTTAACATAATAAATCCTTATTTATATTATAGCATTTAATTTACATAAATGCAAAGTTAAATGGTAAAGTTTTATATTATAGAGTAATAATATAAATTTTACAAAAATAGTTCCGATTATCATCAATAGGGTTAAAATATGAGTTTCTTCTTGGATGAGGATAAAAAAGAAATTGAGAATACTAGATTAAATAGTGGATTTTGCATTATAGTTGACATAAAAGATTCTACAAAAAGAAAAATAAATATACCTAATTGGAAGATTCATACAAAAACTATATATAATGCATTTTTAAAACTTATTGATTCTATAACAGATAATTGTAATAACTGTTCTAATAGATGTGAACTATCAAATAAAGATATGGTAAAAAATTTAGAAAAAATTATGTGTAAATTTACAGGTGATGGTGGTGTTGCATTTCTATTGACAAAGAATACAAATAATAATATATTATCATGGTGTATATTAAATAATATATAAATGAAATAAAAGATAAAGAACTAAATGAGTTATTGGATTTTTTAAATATTAAATTCATTATTACTTATTTAACAGAAATTTATATTTATTCTAATGAAGAAAATAATTTTAAGGATGTTATGGGTAGAGGTATGGATTTTTCATTTCGTATAGAAAAGTATTCTGCTCCAACGCATATTACAATTAATAAATTATTTTTTAATAATATAAAAGAATTCTTAAAAATAAAAATATAAATAAAAATAATTTTTCTTATATACAGTGTAGGAAAAATATTAAAGGTTGGAATAATCCTCAAATTTTTTATTTAATAACTAATGAAGAATTGTTTTCTGATACAATAGAAACTATAATTCCTTCTGAAGATGGAGATGTTAATATTGAACTATTGAAAAAATTTGTTAAAATTAACGGACAAGAAATTATTGATGAAAATTTAAATAAAAAAGGTATAAACAATGAATAATATATTAGCATATATGATGGTTTTAATATGTCGTGGAAATTTTGTAAATTTGACTAAGTTAAATAAATTGATATTTTTTTTGTGATATAATATATTTTATAAAAAATGGAAAAACAATATCAAAAGAAATTTATTTAAAATTACCAAGAGGACCAGTTGCTAAACATGCTAATAATACTAGATACACTTTAATAGCTAATGATATTTTAAAAGAAAAAGAAATTAAACATTCTTTTTATATGGAACATAAATATAAATCCAACAATAAAATGAAATTTGATATTATTAAAAAAGCATTAGATAAAAATAATAGTGGAACTTCAGAAATAATATCTAATGTTATTACAAATCTAAAAGAATATAAAGCTGGTGAATTATCTGATATAACGCATAAATACGAACCTTGGAAAAGTGCTAAGGCTTGGGGTGAAGAATTAGAACTTAAGTTAGTGAAGGATGACCAAGATTTTAAAACATGGTTGTCAAAGAATAGATTATTATAAAACTAAATTAATTTCTAAATTTTAAACTTTGAATATTCCTTGACACAGGCAATCCATATTGAAAAGAATCTTTTTCTAATTGTTTTTCGTAATTTTTTTTACCGATTAAGTTTTCAATTCTCATTATTATATTTTAAATCCTCTTCTTCAGTAGTAAATATATAAGGTATTCCTTCATTCTCTAATTTTTCAATCTTAACTCTCCAATCTTTCTCGCTACAACAAACAATTACACCGCCTTGTTTAACAAACTCTATAAGTTCCTCTTTGCGATTTATATATTCAATATCTTTCGCGTGTTCTCTTTCTATCTTTTTAGTAAAAAGTTTTTTAAATATATTCATTTGTTAATCCTTATATAATATAATAACATATAATTAATAAATTTAATAGGTATAATTCCGATGTTAATATAGATGCATATAGTAGTAATTATAATGTTATTCGTTATATTTTATTCTATTATAATTCCTATTATAGAATGGAGTAAAATGAATAATAAAAATCAGAAAGCAAAACACTCTATAGGAGTTTATATTATTATAATTATATCTATAATAATTTACTTTATTGGCTTTATATGGTATAATGAGGAAAGCAAAAGGATTTATAAAACTTCATTAAGCGGGATAACAAATATGTTTTATAACATAAACCTATTGGATACGAATAATATAATATCTAATCATAATTTTATTAATAATAGAATTCTATTTTTAGAGGAAAGAATAGCGCATTATCAAAATGATTCTAACCATTTTGCTTCCCTATGGTTAGCTTTACTATCGGTTTTATTTATTACAGTTACTGCCTTTAATCTATATAACTTCAATGAAAAAAAAAGAATTAGAAGATTTAATAAGAGAAAGTAAAGAAAAAATTGTAAAAGTAAGCCCAGAAAAAATAGAACTAGAAAATCATTTTGAGGAGGAAAATAGGAATGAGTGAAAATTTATTCAAACAATCATTGGAATATTTAAAAAAAGAAGATTATATAAGAGGTATTAATTTATTAGAGCAATATATAAAAAATAAAAACACTAATAACGGGCATGTGTTTAATAATTTAGGCGCAGCCTATATGTTAATAGGTAACTACGATGAGGCGCAAAAGAATTTTGATAAAGCAATAAAAGAAAAAGATTTTCCATCCAAAATATATTTTAATTTGGCTGAGTTAAATAATAGACTTGGTAATGATTCACTATCATATAAGAATGATTATAAAGCTTTACAATACTATAAAATGGCTTTATATTATCTCAATAAATATTTAGAAATAGACAAAACAAATGATTATTGTTTGTCGCTAAAAAGACAGTTACAAATCCAATTAAGTAATATAAAAGAAACTACGATATAAACAAAAGTTGTTTTTATTTACTTCTTCTTCTTCTTCTTTTCAACTTTCTTATAACCCAAATCTTTAACATTTGTTTTTAATATATTTTCTACAACTTCATTAAAACTCTGGCTATTGCCTATATTTTGTAATATTGTAGCTTTTCGTTTTGCTTTCGGCATCCTACTAAATCTCCGTATTTTAATCTGTTATTCATATTATACAGATATAAATTAGCCTTATCAAAATTATTTAATTCTCTGATATTATATCTAAAAGCTATTTCGTTCATATATCTTTGTAAATGTTTTCTACTTACAAAATGATATATCCCAAATATTGTTCTCTTAACTATACCGAATGCTCCTTCTATTGTGTTGGTATATATCTCGCCGTTCACATATTCGTTTTTACTATGATTAACTGTCTTCCTATTTTTAATTATCTTATCGTAAACCGTTGTCTCATCCGTTATTACAACTGTATCACTATTAAATTTTCCGCTCAAAGCCTTACTCACAGTATAACGATTAGTTTCTCCGATATGCTCAAGTCTCAAATTACCTCTTCTCTCTACTATTCCTAATACTGCTTCTTTATTAAAACCACCCCTTGTTTTACTTTTCTTTTTAGAATGTTTATTCTTATCCTTACCACCTATATAAGTTTCATCTACTTCTACAATCCCGCCAAAGATATTTTCGCCTCGCTCGTATGCCTCTCTTATTCTTTGCGCCATAAACCAAGCCGTCTTTTGAGTAACTCCAACTTGTTCCGCTAATTGAACTGAAGATATGCCCTTATGATTAGTACATTGAGATTTAAAAACACTGTAAGTATGTTAAACAGAACAGAACAAGCAGTTTAAACTTTTCAAAAATAAATCAATTGAAAAAATTATTAAAATTTTATCCGTTTCATTCGGATATATCAACTTTGATAACTTATCGGGAGAGAAGAAACCCGACTTTGTTATAAATAAAAAATTTTTCATAAAAGGAGATAACAAAATGAAAAACATTAAAAAATTTCTTCTAACAATTGCAATGACGATGGCGCTTGGAACATCGGCATTTGCGGCAAGTTGGTTTGAGTTTTTGTTTCAGTTGGATGGAGGAGCTGGAGCTGCAATTCCAAATAAAGAAGTAAAAATTGGAGCAGACGCTTTTGATATTGGACTTCAATTAGGATTTAGATTTGGTCCGAAAGCTTAAAAATCTTTTTCAAAATTTTTCATATAAATTCTAAAACACTTGATTTGCGGTTTATACTTAATTGTATAAACCGTTTTTTATGTATTGATTTCATTCTTTATTAAATAAAACGAGCAAAAAAGTAAGAGTAAATTTTGACTTTATTTAATAAAAAGATTAACCTTCGGCATTTACCCTCTTCATTCTTTATGCCGTAAGCAAACCAATTGCCTTAACAATTCATAAAAAAGCATCAAGTATTATAATCCCTCATTATAGAATTTATAATTCTTTCATTTCATATCATAGTAATCTATTTTATAAAACTAAATATTAGTATTCGTTATCTCTTCTTTAGGTATTTGCGTCTCTGGAATTTTTATTAATCTTAAATCAAACATTATCATAAACATACAAGGTAAAAATATGAGAGTAAGCAAAGAAGAAAATAAAAGTCCATAAGCTAAAGCCATAACTATAGGTATAATCAAATCCGCTCTTCCGCCAATTCCGTAAACCGTAGGAAGAAGTCCGACAACCGTAGTAATCGTAGTTAAAAATACGGGACGAAGCCTCTGTTTAGAACCGTCAACTATAGCCTTTTTGATTCCTTTTTTTCCGCCTTCTACTCCTCTGTCTATAATATTATTTATTACATCGACAAGTATTATTCCATTATTAACGACTACTCCCGCAAGTCCTACTATTCCGACTATTCCCATAAACGATAAAGGCATACGATGAAGCGCAAAGCCAAGCAAAACTCCAATAAGTCCGAAAGGAATAATTATCATAATCATTATAGGTTGAATAAATCTATTTAATTGTAATAATAATATTATATAAACAAATATAAAAGCCATAGCGAAACTAAATAATAATTGTTTTAATGCTTTTACCGTTTCTTTTGCCTCGCCTCCAAAATCTAATTTTAATCCTCTATATTCTCTGCTGAAATTTTTAAATCTTTCGCTTACTGCATTCATAACCTGTTGAGAAGTATTTTGTCCATATTCTATATCCGCCGTTATCGTTATCGTTCGCTCTCCGTTATAATGTTTCAAAGTTGAAAGTCCGTTTGTAATTTGAATGGTAGCGAGATTTTCAAGATATATAAGTCTGTTTTGTTGATTTGGTATTAAAAGTTTATTCAAATATTCTGTGTCGTAAGTATATTGTTTATCAAACATAACTCTAAAGTCTAATTTATTTTCAAGCTCTTGAATATAAGTCGCAACCGTTCCCGTATAAGCCGCTCTCACTTGGCTTGCAACCGTAGAAACATTTACTCCAAGTTGAGCGATTTTATCGTAATCAAATAATATTCTTAATTCGTCCTTTCCGATTTTATCGTCATCGTCAATATTTATAACGCCATTAATTGTAGCCAAATAATCTCTTATTTCAGTTTTTGCTTTTTTAGCAAGCTCCGTATTATTTCCAACTATTTTAATATTTACCGCATCGCCAGGGTTGACATTGCCTTTTGTATTTATAGTAAACACGGGAACATTATCTCTTATATCGGTTTTGTCAATCGCTTCGTTTATAAGGGAAACTAAATCATCAGCCGTTCTTTTTCTTTCTGCGGCGGGCACTAAATAAACCATTATTCCCGCAAGACTTCCTTTTTCTTCAGAAATAATATCCTGGTCAACCTGCTGTCCTACAAGAGTGTATAAAGCTATTAATTCTTCGGGTTTTATTACGGAAGAAATTACATCTTCTATTTTTGATATTTGCTCGGTTGTAATATCTTTTGCGCTTCCAATAGGAGTTTCTATATTTATTACTATAGTGTCCGCGCTTGTATCGTATATAAGCACGAAATTTTTAAAACTATTTTGAGCTAAAAATATTGAACCTATAAGCAAAACTATAAAAGCGGATATAACTAAATATCTTAAATGAAGTAATTTTTCCAACATAAATCCGTAAGGAATTTTCATTTTATCAAATAATTTATCCTTATCAAAATCTAAAGGATTTTTAAATTTACTTTTCTTTTTCTTCGGTTTATAGTTTCTGTATTTGTCTTCTTTATCTTGCAATTGATTTGGAAGTAAAAGAGTAGCCTGAATTAAACTAATTAATAAAGTAAATATAACGATTTTAGGAAATATATTTAATATTTTTCCCATAATACCGCTTATTGTAAGCAAAGGAAAAAACGCCGCAACGGTAGTTAAAGTCGATACAAGCATAGGCATAATAACATCGCTTACTGCAAGCCGAGTCGCTTCAAGTCCTTTATAACCCATTTGTTTAAAGTTAAATATATTTTCAGAAACTACGATAGAGTTATCGACAATCATACCTAAAACCGTAATAACCGCGGCTAAAGACATTGTATTAAATGTTATTCCCGTAGCCCTCATGTATATTAAACAAGAGAACATTGTTATAACCATTCCTAAACTTGTAAATATTGCGCTTTTGAAATCTAAAAATATTATAAGGGCTATAAATATGATTATAAATCCTTGAACTAAATTTGAAGTGACTATTTTTAATAAAGAATTAATAGTTCTCGAATTATCTCCCATAACGGTTATTTGTATATTATCGGGAACTAAATCGGCATTTTCTTTCAAATATTTATTTACTTCTTCAATAGTTTTTATAATATCCGCATTTTCATTTTTTACAACATCTAAAGAATAACCCGAAGCTTTATTTACTCTCATAAGAACATTTTTTTCTTTAAAGCCCATACTAACCGAAGCTATATCTTTAACTCTAACTTTCTGCCCGTTGAAAGTTGACCTTATAATAACATTTTCCGCTTCTTTTGGATTAGTAAATTCGCCGTAAGTTACTATGGTTTGCTCTTTTCCTTTATTTTCTATATCTCCTCCCGTAGCTCTCACATTTCTTATGCTTAAAGAATTAACTATATCGCTTAAAGAAATATAATTTTGTTGAAGTTTTATAGGGTCGGCATATATATGAATTTCTGGGTCCGTTCTTCCCGATATTCTTATCTCTGAAACTCCGTCTAATCTAACAAGTTCATTTTCTAATCTCTTACTTACATCAAATAATTCTCTTTCGTCTCCTTCCATTCCTTCTTTGAAATGCACTCCCAAAGTATAAATTGACATATTAGCTGGATTCAAATCGTAGGTTGTAACTTGGTCAACATCGGAAGACAAATCGGGAACATTTTGCATCTCTCTAAATATTTTATCTTTAACGGGTTGCCTGTTTGGAAGACTCTCGTCAAGTTTTACCATTATTATAGCTATATTTTCAATTATTGTGGTTTGATATTCGTCTATTCCCGCTATTCCTTGTAATTGTTCTTCTATCGGAATAACCGCATTTTGTTCGACATCTAAAGGCGTAGCTCCAGGATAAGTCACCGCTATAAGCATTCTATCCAAATCTGTTGAAGGAAACGATTCTTTTTGTAAATTAAAATAAGAATAAGCTCCTACAAATAAAACCGCCATTACTATTATATTAACAAGCATCGTTTTTTTCGCAAAAAATACTATAATTTTTTCCATTTATTAATTTTCTCCTTAAAATCTATCTTTTCTATTATTTTTTTAATCTATATATTCCATTGCAAGCAAACTTCTATAATCAAATATTGTCGTTATAAATTCATATTGTAAATTGAGTAATTGCGTTTGAGAGGTTGCAAGCTCTAATCTTGAAGTTAGCAAATCGTCAACCTCCGCTCTTCCTTGTTCCAATTTTTGCATTTGAGTTGCAATTCTCGAATTTAACGCTCTTATCTGCGCTCTCTTGCTTGATATTAAATTTTTATAAGCGTTGAATCTCGATATATAAGTTTGCAATTGAGTATTATAATCTTTTTCAAGTTTTTCGTATTGAGCTATTACTCCATATAAAGAATTTTCAGCCATTTTATATTGCGCTTTATTAGCTCTGTCTCCAATCGGATAAGAAAATTGCAATCCTGCGAAAAAGTCTACATTAGTCATACTTCCAAAAGACTTAAAATAACCCGAAGTATTTGGAGTAATGCCGTTTAAGTTTACGCTTCCTACTATAGACAAATCGGGCAAATTTCCGCTTTTCATAGCCTCTAAAGTATATTCCGCTCTTAATTTTGATTGATATGCTATCTCTCCGTTTATGCTGTCTGCAAAAGCCACTTCTTCCATTTCCATATTATTTCCCAAATCAATATAAGCGTCCCACGCCGCGTGGTCGGGACTATAATTTGTTATATCGGGAATAAAAAAAGCTATCGTTGTTAAAAGACTGTCTAAATAAACTTTATTTTGAGCGAAAGAATCGCTATAAATCATAGTTTGAGTTCTTGCATTTTGATAAGAGTCATTATCTATAAGTCCGCTTTGATATCTCGCTCTCATTTGATTTTCAAAAGCTCTCGCCGTTATATACATGCTTCTATAATACGATAATAATTTTTCATACATTATCCATTGATAATAAATTTTTTGATAAGACGCCAATACTGAAGAATCGTCTAATATTCTTTGAAGTTTTGCAATCGTTAGAGAATATTCCGCATTTTTTATCGGGTATTTATCTAACGCTCCGAAAAAATTTCTTAATAGAGGCTGAGAGACTTCTATAGTAAGCGAAGGATAATAATGTTGAGCTTTTATACTATCTCCGTTATGATAATATAATTTTCCGTCTAAATATGAATTATGCGTCAAATTAACCGACCATTTAGTTCCGCTATATGGAATTAAACTGCCTACTCCGATTCCCGCCCTTATTCCTGTAGCTTCCGCCGACTTTCCGCCTAAAGAAGATGATAAAGTTCCGCTTCCATAAGTTCCAATAGCTCCAAGTTGCGCCGTTAAATTTACATCGCCCGAACTTTTTGCGCTTAAAAGATTCATCTCAGCATTTGTTTCGGCTACGGCGTTTATTTTCATTTCGGGTATTAAATCTCTTATAGCTTCCATGTATGAAGAATAACTTACCGTATTTGTCGCTCCGTTTGAATTCGATTGAGCGTATAGATGCATACTCAAAAATATTGACAAACAAACTGCAATTTTTATCGATTCTAATTTTATTAATTTTTTTAATTCTGCCATTAATTCTCCTTGATTGTTATTTTCTATTTCTTTTTTATCTCTTTATTTTTTATTTTGCTTCCCATTAAAAATAATATTGTTTTATAAATTGTTTCTACCAAATCGTCTAATTTTGTTTCCAAATCAATTTTATAATCTCTATTTTTATTGTAATATTTTGTTAAAATTAACTCCATCTCAATTCCTTTTAACATACTAACTATTTGCATATATATATTTTGCGAAGTGGTTATAGGATTAAAATATCTTTCGTTTATTTTTTTATCAAAGTAAATAAATAAAGTTTCAATCCAATAAGCAAAATTAATATTTGTGCTAATTTTTCTTGCATATATCTTTAGCCTCTTTTTATCGTTAATAAGTATAGGATATAATTCAAAAAATATTTTACCGTATTCTTTAGTCGCTTCAAAAAAATAATTTTTATACGCTTCTAAAAATTCAAATATAGCTTTTTCAGGATAATCATAATTATTTTTTATAATATCTTTCGGGTTTACCAAAATTTTGTTTCTGTTAATCAAAGAAATTATAATATCGTCTATATTAGAATAATATTTATAAACTCCTCCATGACTTAATTTCGATTCTTTTATTATATCTTTCATACTAACCGTATATGACGGTTTTTTGGAAAATACTTTTAAAGCGGCGTCAAGTATTATTTTTCTTTTATTATCAAAATATTCTTTGCTTACTTTTGGCATTTCAAATCTCTTTTATTATATTTAACTATAACCAATATTTTATAAAATAATAAAATGACATATATGTCGTTTTTATTTAAGAATTGATTTTATATAATATTAAAAATATTGTCAATATATAATTTTAAAGTATTATCATGTTAAATTTATATAAAAATAGTTTATGTAAATATAATTTAAGATTAATTTAACTATTGACAAAAATATTAGGTTATATATAATTAGAACACCTTTTAAATTAATTTCAATTAAATTAAGAGCGTTGGTTTTTGTTTCTTCAAAACGGAAAAAACCGACACTCTTTTTTTATTGTTAAATTCCGTTTTATAGTATTAAGGTTTTATATGATATGAAAAATAATAAAAGAATTATTCAAAAACAAAAAGAATACGGAAGAGGAGATAAAGCAAACAGAAGAAAAGCGGGCAATAAAAATAATATTAGAAAAAACGAAACGATTAATATAATAGACGAGACAATATTATTTGAAAAAAGCAAAAATATATTGGAGAAAAATAAAATATATTTGCTTAATCTTAAAGTCGGAGCTATAAAAGATAATAAAAAAATATACGCCGTGATTTTTAAGAAAAAAGAAAATATTTCGCATAGTCATTGTATAGAGGCTACTAAAATAATTCAGCAAATAATAAAAGCCGAAGGATATGACGAAGGCGATTATACGATTACCGTTTCAAGCGCGGGCTTTAGATGGAAAATCGAAAATAGATTTGAACTTTTTGAAGATATGCCCGTAAAAATAAAATATAAAAACGAAGATAAAATTATAACGGAAAGCGGAATATTAAAAGAAGCGAAAGAAGATTATATTATTTTAGAATTAGAAAATGAAATTAAAAAAACTATAAAAATTAAAGATATTATAAAAGCAAGATTAAACTGCTAAAAAATTAAAAAATGGAGATAAAAAATGTTTGAAAATGTAGGAACTTATTTACAATTACTTTCAGAGGAAAAAGATATTAGCGTTGACCTTCTTAAAGAGGTTATAGAATCCACTATGATTTTAGCCTTAAAAAAGAAATACGGAAACGATACTAACTTCCATATTAATTTTGACGAAAAAAATAATCCGACTGTTTATAGAGCGGTAATAGTCGTTGAAAATGTAGAAGACGATAAAAAAGAAATTTCTTTAGAAGAAGCTAAAAAACTTGACGAAGATATTAATTTGGGAGACGAAGTTTTATTATTAGTCGACCATGTGGAAGAATTTGGCAGAATAGAAAGCACGGTTGCAAAAACTACATTCTTTCAAAAAATTGCAGAACTTGAAAAAAATATTATTTATAACGAATTCAAAAGACGAGAAAATCAACTTGTAAACGGATATTTTCAAAGAGAAACGAGAGGAAATATTTATGTTAATTTAGGCAAAACGGAAGGAATTTTATTAAGAAAAGACCAATCTCCAAGAGAGCATTATTCTGTTGGCGATAGAATAAGAGCCTATATTTATAAAGTTGAAAACGATAGAGGCGGACATCCTACGATTTATTTAACAAGAAGCAAAGGCGCTTTTATTAAAAAACTTTTTGAACTTGAAATACCAGAAGTTGCGGACGGAACTATAGAAATAAAAAATATTGTAAGACAGCCAGGATTAAAAATAAAAATGTCCGTAATCTCAAATAAGCCAGAAGTCGACCCTGTTGGCGCTTGCATCGGGCAGAAAGGAATTAGAATTCAATCGATTATAAAAGAAATAGAAGGCGAAAAAATCGATGTTGTAAAATGGTCTAAAGATATAAGAGAATATATAGCCGAAGCGATATCGCCTGCGAAACCTATAAGAATAATAATCACAGAACCTGAAAATAAAGAGGCAATGATTATAATTCCTGACGAACAATTAACTTTAGCGCTTGGCAAAAGCGGTTATAATGTTAAACTCGCATCTCAACTTACAGGTTATACTTTTGATTTAAAAACAGAAACAGATATTAAATCGAATCCTGAATTATTAAAAGATTTAGTTCCTTTAAGTCAAATATTCTCTGATAATTCCGAAGAAACTGAAGATACAGCCGCACAAGAAGAAAATAAAGAAGTCGTAAGTAATCTTTATTCTCTCTCTGGAGTAGATAAAGAGATTATAGAAACTTTAATTAATAATAATATCAATTCTATAGAAGAGCTTTATAATTTATCTGCAGAAGAAATTATGAAAAAAACAAATTTGGATAAAGATACGGTTGATAATATAATAAATATACTTAAAGAAGTTGTTACGGTAGTAGAATCTGATGAAGAAGGCTACGAAACTACAGAAGAAGTTGTTGAAGAGATTGAAGTTTATGAATGTCCAAATTGCGGTTCTACAATAACTGAAGATATGACAAAATGTCCTAAATGCGGAGTCGAATTGGCTTTTGAATAATTAAAATAAAATTATGATTTGTAAAGTTTGCGAAAGCGATAAATATAATAAAATCGGCGAGATTAAAGGAATTTGGAAAGAAAATAAAAATATTTATCAATGCGAAAAATGTTTTTTATACTTTATAGAATCTCCAAGCGATGAAGAAATTTATTTATTGTATAAAAACGAATATCATAATAGCATAAAAAATAAAATATTTGAGTTTGCAAAAAGCAAAATGCGATATTCAAGATGCTTAAATCAATTTAATTTTATAAAAGCTAATATAAATTGCGACAATAAAAAAGTATGCGAAATCGGAGCTTTTGACGGATTATTATTAAATATATTCAAAAATAATAAATGCGAAGTTCACGGATACGAACTTAACGACAGAGCGAGAGAATATGCAAAAAATAAATATAATATATACTTAAAACAAAATTTTTTAGAAGATAATCAAAAATACGATATTATAATTCTTTCGCATGTTATAGAACATTTCAAAGAGCCTAAAGAAATTTTATTAAAAATAAAATCTATGTTAAATGAAAACGGATTTATTTATATAGAAGTTCCTAACTCTCCGTTAAAAAATCAATGTTCTTATGAAACGCTTATTAAATATTTAACGACTACTCATACGGTTAATTTTAATATTGATAATTTAAAAACTTTTGTAGAAAACGGAGGCTTTAAAATAATTAAATATCAATATTACGATTATAATGTAAATAAAAATAATGAAAAACTTAAAATAAGTTTGCTTGAAGGCGGACTTCCTTCTTTTGATAATCTTTTTAATTTTTTATTAATCGCCTTAAAAACTATAATTTATCCAAAGTCGGTTTTTATTAACTATGACGATAATAAAAATATTTGGAGTTATGGAGAAAATATAAGAATAATAGCGAAGGAGCGAATTTTTGAATAATATAAATTTAAATAAAAAATTATGTCCTATATGCGAAGCGGAAGCTAATGAAAATAATATAGTCGATATTGTAGAAAATATTTGGGAAAATAATAAAAATGTTTACGAATGTAGTAATTGCAAACTTTATTTTATAGACGAGCCTTCTCAAAGCGAAATTGAATTTTTATATAATAGCGATTTTTATGCAAGAAATAATAATATTATTTATAAATTTATTGACGCTAAAATTAAATATGCAAGAGCTTTAAATAGATTTAATTATATAAAAAAATTTATTAAAAAAACTGACAATTTAAATGTTTTGGAAATAGGCGCATCGGACGGACTTTTGCTTTCTATTTTTAAAAAAGAAAATTTTAATGTTTTTGGATACGAATTAAATGAAAATGCAAGAAATGACGCTTTAAAAAAATACGATATAAAAATGAAAGATGATTTTTTGAAAGATAAAAATATTGATAAAAATAAATATAATATCGTTATAATGTCGCATATTCTAGAGCATTTTACAAATCCAAAATATATTTTAAATAGCATTCATAACTTCATAGGGGGGGGGGTAAACGATATCTTATTTATTGAAATTCCATATACTCCAAATTATAAAATAGTTTCAAAAGACGAGATGAAAATATTTTTTGAAACAGAGCATACGGTTCATTTTAACGAAAAGAATATTTCGCTTTTAATGAAAGAATGCAATTTTAAGATTTTGGATATTTGCTATAACGAATATAATATAAAAGATAATAATTTGAAGAAAAATATATGGCTTGGAAAATTTGATTTTAAATCGTCAATAAATTTTTTGTATTTTATTTCTAAAATTTGTTTTAATCCAAAAAACGCTTTTATAGATTATAAAATTTCTGATAATTTTAATTTTGGAAGGAATATAAGAATAATAGCTGCAAAAAATAATTAATATCTATTATTGACATATATCTTACAAAATATATACTTTTACAAATGCTAAAATATAAAAACTTTATTAAATTAATTATAATATTATTAATATCGTCTATTCCTCTATATTCGCATGAATTAAGGCTTCATTATTCAAGGAGCTATATTGACAATAATATTTTATACGCCGATGTTTACGCGGGAATAAATATAGAAATAGACGAAAATATAAAAAGATATGTAGAAAGCGGAATTATAGTATTTTTGAATTTCAGAATAGATTTTTTAAGAAAGAGAGCAATTTTTAACGAAAACCTTAAAGAAGTTTATTTAAGTAGAAGAATATATTATGATTTTTTTACAAAAGAATATGTAGCCGTTAATTCTGAAACCTCTCTTGAAACGAGAAGTCAAAATTTTTATGTTTTAATAAGAACTTTATACCAAATAAGCAGAGTAGAAATATACGAAACCGATAAATTAAACGAAGATAATATTTATTTTTTCAAAACAAGATTATCTATAAGATTTCAAAACGCTTTTCCTTATTTGTCGGTATTTTTTAACGCTATAACTCCTTTGCAATATAGAATAAAGTGGTTGAAATCGGAAGAGTTTAAAATAAACGAATTGTATTAACTTTTTTAATCAAATATATTATACTTTTTAACATAAATTTTAAAAAATAATTAAATCAAGGCGAAAAACAATGATAAAAAAAATAATATTAATTACTATTATAACTTTTATAACTTTTGGAGTAATAGCCTGTTCTTCAAATTCGGGAGAAGCGTTAATAGATACCGCGAGGAATGGAGATTTAGAAACGGCTAAACTTTTAATAGAGAATGGCACGGATATTAACGCTAATGATAAAGACGGAGTGACGGATTTAATGCAGGCTTCGGAAAATGGGAATTTAGAAACCGTAAAAGATTTAGTAGAAAGAAAACGAGTAAATATTAACGCTAAAGATGAAGATGGTTATACCTCTTTAATGTATGCTTCATTTAATGGAAATTTAGAAATAGTCAAATATTTAGTAGAAAATGGAGCGGATGTCAACGCTAGAGTTGATAACGACTGGACAGCTTTGGAATTTGCTTCAGGAAAAGGACATTTAGAAATAGTCAAATATTTAGTAGAAAATGGAGCGGATGTCAACGCTAGAGT
>ERZ1673700.354-NODE-354-length-61931-cov-8.294783_pt1 | contig 61931 bp, 60 predicted proteins | sample MGYA00580230_ERZ1673700 | MGnify/ENA primary metagenome ERZ1673700 (study PRJEB41218, sample SAMN15661782) | gut metagenome | host: Homo sapiens | place: Canada: London | collected 2015-08-20/2019-03-30 | study: EMG produced TPA metagenomics assembly of...
ACCGCGCCTTACTATCGTGAGGCGCGAGTGACGTTTGCTCGGCGGCAGACTGCTTACCGAATGCGGCTTGCTGCGCTCGCCGCATTGTGGAGACTGGAGGTAGACGGAAATTAGGCTGTACTTCTACAAGATGGGCAGAGCGGCAGCGGATGATAGGAGCAGAGGCAAATCGTATAGCAACACTAAACGCGGCAATGCCGCGCGCAGGGAAGTGCAATCGGCAAGCATCGCAGCTCTTCGAGCTGCTCGCTTGCAATGTCAAAACCTTTCTCTTGGGGGATTTAAAGGGGGTTATTCTCTTTCGCGAAAGAGAACACCCCCTTTGACTCGCTCCCCTGCGCGGCGCAGGGAAGCCCTTTGCACTTCTTGCAAGAAGAAAATAAAAGACTTCCTTTTCTAAAAGATCTCTGTTACAATACAGGATACAAATACTAAATCGCAAGGAGAACTTTGATGAAAAAGCTGCTTTGCCTTCTTCTGACGCTCGCTATGACATTTTCGCTCGCTGCCTGCGGCAGCAAGGCGGACGACAAGACGCCGGAAGAGGACGATCCAACACAGGCGGAGACGAACATCGCCGACAAGCAGGACGAGCCTGCCGCGGATGACGTGGACAAGGACGATGCATCCGACGCTACAGAGATCGAACCCGACGCAAACAAGGGCGAAAAGCCTGACGAGGCACAAAAGCCCGCGGAACCGACCAAGTCCGACAGCAAGAAGGACGAGACGCCCGCAAGCAAGCCGTCCGAACCTGCTAAACCTGCCGAGCCCTCCAAGCCCGCGGAAACACCGTCGGAAACACCTGCGGCGCAGGACACCGGCGCGCTCTCACTGCTCACGTCTGTCTGGAGCACGTACAGCGAGGATGACAAATTTCCCGCCGCGGGCGGAGACGCAGAGCACAGCGTCGACGACGCGCCCGGCAGCTTCGATGTCTCGAACGCTGACAACCTGACCTATCAGCTGACGTTCCCGTCCGCCGACGTGTCGCTCATCGACGGCGCGGCATCGCTCGTGCACATGATGAACCTCAACACCTTTACCTGCGGCGCGTTCCACGTCAGTGACGCGGGCAACGTTTCGACCGTCGCCGCCGACATCCGCAACGCCGTGCAGGGCAAGCAGTGGATGTGCGGCTTCCCCGAAAGGCTCGTGATCCTCACGTCGGGGCAGTACGTCGTGTCCGTCTACGGCAACGAGAGCCTGGTCAATACGTTCCGCGATAAGTTCGTCGCCGCCCACAGCGGCGCGAGCACCGTCTATGACGAGGCCATCGGCGCGTAACTTCATCAAAAAAGGAAGCGCAAGCAAAATGCTTGCGCTTCCTTTTTACAATTCAATGATCTGGCAGGGGACGGGGATGGGCAATTCCTCATGTGTGGAGAGGATCACGATCTTCGTCTCTGCCGCGCGCAGGATGGCGCGCATCGCGGCCTCGCGGTTTTCCGCGTCGAGGCCGGTGAACGGCTCGTCGAGCGCGATGGCGTCAGACGGCGCGAGCAGCGCGCGGGCGAGCGCTAGCCTACGCTGCATGCCGCCGGAATAATCGCGTACCTTCTTTTTCCTCACGTCGCCAAGTCTCAGTTCTTCCAGGAGCGCCTGCGCCGCCGCGGCGTTGTAATTCGCTCCGAGGACGAAGCGAAGATTTCCCTCTGCGTCCAGCCCTTCGAGCAGGCGGTTTTCCTGAAAGACCGCCGTCCAGCGAAATTTATCGCCGTTGACCGTGCCGCTGTCCGGCGTTTCCAGCCCGAGCAGCACGCGCAGCAGCGTCGTCTTGCCGATGCCGGAGGGACCGAGCAGGCGCGTCACGCCGACGCGCGCAGTAAAGGAAATGTCGTCAAGCACGGTGTTCTCGCCGTAGCGCTTGCAGAGGTGTTCGACTCGAAGCTCCATCATGCGCCCATCCTTTCTGCGATCTTGTCCACGAGGAGAAGAAACAGCTTTTCAAACGCCGCCGAGATCAGCACGATCGCCGCCGTCCAGGCGAAGAGGTCGGCGGTCTGGAAGTATATCTTCGCGTTGTAGAGCTTCTCACCGATCGAGCCGCTGGAGAGGGCGATGACCTCCGCCGCGGTGCCGGCCTTCCAGCAAAGGCCCAGCGCCGCACTGACGGCAGAGCGGAAGTAGGGAAGCACCTGCGGCAGATACACGCCCCGCAGCGTGCGCGAAAACGGCACGCGGAACACGCGCGCCATCTCCAGAAGAGAGGCGTCCGTGCGCCGGATGCCCTCAAGCACATTTAAGTACACGGGCGGGAAGACCATCAGCGCCGCGATGAACAGCGGCAGCGTTCGGCTGGAGAGCCAGATAAGCGCCAGAATGATGAACGACGCCACCGGCACGGTCTTGACCACCGCCACGAGCGGCGCAAGCAGCTCTTTGACGCGCGAAAACCGCGCGGAAAGCGCCGCCAGCACAACTGCCAGCGCGCAGGAAAGCAAAAAGCCGCCCAGAATGTGCATGCTCGACGTGCCGATGGCGCACCAGAACACCGCCGTGCCCGCCAGCGAAATGAGCCGCGCGAGCGAGGATACGGGAGAGGGGAGCAGCAGCGCGCCGTGCGGGTATGCCGCGTGCAGTGCCATCGCGGCAAGCTGCCAGACGATCAGCCAGAAAGCGACTGCCCAGAGACGCACGTTCTGCTTTTTTCCGCGCATGATCATCCCTCCTTTCCTTGAAATACGGCGGCGGGACAGCGCCCGCCGCCGCAAAGAATTTATGCGAAATAGAAGCTGTTATCCGGCATCTCGCCGCCGACAGCGGCGGGAGACGCATTGTAGAGCACCTCTAAATAACCGGGCAGCGCCTCAAGAAGGTCTGCCCCCGTCAGGCAGACGATGTTGCAGTAGGGCAGTGCCTTTTCCGCGACGGCGGCGTCCACGATGCTGTATTCGCCGATGAGCGCGGCGGCATCCGCGGTGTTGGCGTTCACCCAGTCAACGCTTGCGGCGTATTTCTTCAGGAATTCGTTCACGGCCGCGGGATTTTCCTCCACGACCGCGCGGCGGGCAACAATGACGCCCGTGATGAGCGCCGAGCCGTTATCGAGTGCATCCCATTCAGCATTCAGATCGAGCGCCATGCGCAGGCCCTCGATCTTGCTCTGCGCCACGGTGACGAAGGGCTGGGGCAGGAGCGCAACGCTCGCCTGACCGGAAGCCAGCGCCGCGACACACTCGCTGTGCTCGCTCTTCCAGTCGATCGTCACATCGTTATCGGGATCGATGCCGTTTTCCGTGAGAAGATAGCGCAGGGCGTATTCCGGCGTAGAGCCCTTGCCCGCCGCCACGATGGTCTTGCCCTTCAAGTCGGCCATGGAGTGCACGCTCTCGCCGTTTTCCACGATGTAGAGAACGCCGAGCGTGTTGACCGCCAGCACCTCGATCTCGCCCTCCGTCTTATTGTAGAGCACGGCGGCGAGGTTCGCGGGCACGCAGGCCATGTCGAGCTCGCCCTTGAGGAGCGCGGGCGTCACTTCATCCGCAGAACCGGCAAGGGTAAAGGTATATTCATTGCCAGTCGTTTCGCCGCTTTCGCTGTCCTTCATCAGCTTCACAAGGCCCATGGCCGTAGGGCCTTTGAGCGCGGCGATGGAGTAGCTCGTGGGGGTGAACTCCTCCTGTTCGGTCTGCTGGTCGTCCTGCGCGTCGTTCGTCGTCTCGTCCGCCTTCTGTCCGCAGGCGGCGAGCGAGAAGACGAGCGCAATCGTCAGGCACAGGGCCAAGAGATATTTGAGATTCTTTTTCATTGGTTTTCTTCCTTTCCGATGCTGCCCTCGGGCGCGTAGACCGTTTTGGCGGTGATGCCGTCCAGACGGCCGATCTTGCCCGACAGGGCGGAGATGACGTTGCCCGGCGCGTCGAGCGCCACGCTGATGATATTCACGCCCTTTTCGCGGTACGGCACGCCCATGCGCCCGATGATATACTGACCGTACTGGTGCAGAAGCTCGTTGAGCGGCTGGACAGAGCTTCCCCCGCGGACGATGATGGCCAGCACGGCGACTCTCGTTTCCATTAACGCATTCTCCTTTGTCAAAATAAAAATCATCCCTTCCGCCGTTCAGCAGAAGGGATGGAAACAGCAAATGACGACGCAGCAGGGCTGTGTCTTTGTTTTCCCTCTTCTTGTGGCTCGGAACGCATCCTCGCTGTCAGAACGGTAGAATGAATCTGGTTCGCCGCCGGTCAGAGTAGTCTTCCCGGAAGGCAAAGCGATGATACCACACTTTCGCTGCAGCGTCAAGATGGAGGGACAATGGTATCGGATAAGCTGGAAAAAAGGCCAAAAGAAAACGTCCGTGAACAGTGCAAGGCATATAAATTCCATTGACTTCTTCGGCGTTATCTTATACGATATGATAAAAGCACAAGTTTTATACGCAGGGCTGGATCCCGGCCCCGGGAAGTCAGCTCTGTGATCTCACAGGGCTGATTTTTGCTGTTTGGGGAGAAATGAGAGGGAAGCGCATGCCATATTACGCACACATCCGGCAGGATGAAAACGGCGAGACCATCTATCAGACCGTCGCGGAGCACCTGACAGGTACAGCCGCGCTGTGCCGAGAGTTTGCCGCCGACTTCGGCGCAGAGGCGGACGGAGATCTGATGGGGCTCGCGCACGATCTCGGCAAATGCACTGACGCATTCCAGAAGCGCCTGCTTGAAGGTGGTCCCGTTGTCGACCACACCACGGCGGGGATGCTCACCTGTATAAGGATGAAGCGGCCCAGCGCCGCCGCGTGCGTCGCCGGTCACCACGGCGGACTTTTGGATGTCGGAAATCTGAGGACCGACCGCGCGGGCGAGGCTACGCTCTCCGGCCGGTTCAAAAAGGGCGTGGAGGGACACTATCTTGAGCGCTGCGGCGAAAGCGGCGTGACACTGCCAACTCTTCCGCCTGAGACGCCGGAACGGGATCCATTGAAAGCGTCGTTTCGGACAAGGATGCTCTATTCCTGTCTGGTGGACGCGGATTTTCTCGATACGGAGCGGTTCATGGACGGCGAACGTGGGCGCGGCGGATATGACGATCTTCCGACGCTGCTAAGGCGGCTGAAAGAATACATCGCGCCGTGGCAAAATCCCAAAACAGCGCTCAACAAGCTGCGCTGCAAAATTCTAAACAGCTGTCTGGATACAGGCAGTAAACCAAAAGGCATTTACACGCTGACCGTGCCGACCGGCGGCGGAAAGACGGTCGCGTCGCTCGCCTTTGCGCTGCGGCACGCAGTGGCGCACGGGATGAAGCGGGTGATCTACGTCGTGCCGTACACGTCGATCATCGAGCAGAACGCCGAAGTATTCCGCGAAATCCTCGGCGACGGCAATGTGCTCGAGCATCACTCAGGTGTGCAGTTCGAGCTTTCCGACGGCGCGTCGCCCGAGGAGGTGCGCCGCGCGCTGGCGGCGGAAAACTGGGACATGCCGGTCATCGTCACAACGGCGGTGCAGTTTTTTGAGTCCATTTACGCAAACCGTTCGTCAAAATGCCGCAAGCTTCATAATCTTGCCGAATCTTGCCGACAGCGTCATCATTTTTGACGAGGCGCAAATGCTGCCGCTTTGCCATCTGCGGCCCTGCGTGGCGGCGATGGCATCGCTTGCCGAGCAATTCCGTTCAACGCTTGTGCTGTGCACAGCCACTCAGCCGTCGCTCGGTGACCTGCTGCACACCTATGCGCCAAGCTACCCTATCACAGAACTGTGCCCGCAGACGGCGGAGGAATACGACAGCTTCCGCCGCGTGACGTTTCGGCAGGAGGGCATCTTGGAGGACGATGTACTTGCGGAAAAGCTCAGCGAGCACCGGCAGGTGCTTTGCATCGTGAACAGCCGCAAGGCGGCGCAGAGCATCTTTGCGCGCTTGCCGCAGGAGGCGAGCTTTCACCTCTCGACGCTGATGGTGCCCGCACAGCGGCAGACGCTTCTCGATGAGATTCGGCGGCGCCTAAAGGCGGGGGAACCGTGCCGCGTCGTGTCGACCTCGCTGATCGAGGCGGGCGTGGACGTGGACTTTCCCGCGGTGTACCGCGAGCTGGCTGGGCTGGATTCCGTCTTGCAGGCGGCGGGGCGCTGCAACCGCGAGGGAAAGCGGGCGGCAGGTGAGAGCATCGTAACGATCTTTGAGCGGACGGAGCTGCCGCCAATGTTGTTCCGCACAGCAATCGGCGCTACGCGCGAAGCATTGATGAACAGCTGCGATATCGGCGCGCGGGAGACGATGCAGAACTATTTCGACGCGCTGCGCAGCTTAAGCGGAGAAACACTCGACAAGTCGGGTGTTATCAAGGCGTTTGAAAAGGGCATCAACGGCTGCGAACTGCCGTTTCGCACCGTGGCGGAGAATTTTCATCTGATCGATCAGAACACGCGCATGGTCTATGTCCCGTTTTGCGGCGGAGCGGCGCTCATCGAACGGCTGAAAGCGGGCGAGTGCTCCAAGGGTCTCTACCGCAAGCTGGGGCGCTACGCAGTCTCGGTCTACGAACCGCATTTTCAAAAGCTCTATGCCGCGGGCGCGCTGCTGACGGCGCGAGAGGTCCCTGCGCTGGATGAAGACAGTGCGATCTTAAACGATATGAGTCTGTACAGCGAAATGACCGGCCTGACGCTGGAACCGGAGACGGGGAAAGCGGAGTTTATCTGAAAAATGGGAGAAGGACGGTTTCCCGTCCTTCTCCCTGCGAACATACTTATTTCAAATTATATTTCAACCCACGCTGCTTTCAGCGACGGAGAAACTATACACGAAAAAAATGCACCTGTCAAATTCTCTAAGCAAAATCATATTACTTATTTCTTATTATAAAAAAGCGATTGACGATTTGAAGAATAAGTAGTATTCTCTAAATAGAAAATGATGAAAGGAGTGGTTCTATGGCAATTCAAGTAGAAGTCTGGGGAGACTACGCATGCTTTGCGCGATGCGAACTGAAGACGGAACGCGTCAGCTATGACGTGATGACGCCGTCAGCAGCGCGCGGGCTGCTGGATAGCCTCTATTGGCACCCAGGGCTCCGTTGGGTGATCGACCGCATCCATGTGTGCGCCCCCATCCGCTTCACCAACATCCGCCGCAACGAGGTCAAAGATGTCATCAGCGCCCGCAGGGCAAAGACCGTGATGGAAAAAGGGCAGGGGGAGCTATACCTCGCCGCGTCGGAGAGCATTCAACAGCGCGCGGCTATGGTGCTGCGGGACGTACACTACGTCATCGACGCGCACTTCGACATGACAGACGCCGCCGCGCCCGGCGACAATCCCGGCAAGTTTCAGGACATGATCAAGCGACGGCTGGAAAAGGGGCAGTGTTACAGCATGCCGTATTTCGGCACGCGGGAATTTCCCGCGCAGTTCCGGCGCTGCACGGAATTGCCGCCGTGCCCCGATGAGCTCAAAGGCACGCGCGACCTCGGCTGGATGCTGTGGGACCTCGATTACAGCGATCCAGCGGACATCACACCAAAGTTTTTCCGCGCGAGCCTTATCGATGGTGTGATGACCGTTCCGCCGCCTGAGAGCAGGGAGGTGAGGGGATGATCCTGCAAGCGCTGACGCGATATTATGAAGACCTGCGCGCACAGGGCAAGATCGCCGCGCCCGGCTGGGCCCCTGCGAAGATCAGTCTCGCACTTTACATAAACGAAAACGGTGAGCTGACGCAGATCGTTCCGACAATGATGGAAGGGACAAAGGGTAAAAAGACGGTCATGCAGCCGCAGTTGATAACGCTGCCGGCAGCGGTGAAACGAACGGTCAGCATTGCCTCGAACTTTTTGTGGGACAATTCCGCTTATTTGCTCGGCATCGACCAGAAAGGGAAGCCTGAACGCAGCCGCGAGTGCTTTGCCGCAGCGGCAAAGCTGCACCATGCGGTGCTGGATAGCGTCGATTCGCCCAATGCCCGCGCAATATTGGCTTTCTTCGACACTTGGAGGCCGGAGCACGCGGCAGAGCATCCGGCGCTCATCAGGCAGCTCGACGATGTGACCGCGGGCGGCAACCTCGTCTTTCGCGTGGATGGCCGCAAGGTCGAGGAGGATGCCGCTATCCGCGAGGCATGGCAGCGGTATCGGGACGGCGGCGAGAGCGGCGTCAAGATGCAGTGTCTCGTGACCGGAAAAGAGGATGAGATCGCTGCTGTGCACCCGTCGGTCAAGGGCGTGCGGGACGCGCAGTCCAGCGGCGCGGCGCTGGTGTCGTTCAACGCTCCGGCGTTCTGCTCCTACGGACGGGAGCAGAACTACAATGCCCCAGTCGGCAAATATGCCGCCTTTGCCTACACCGCCGCACTGAATCATCTGCTTGCGGACAGCGACCACGTCCAGCACATCGGTGATGCGACCGTTGTCTGCTGGGCAGAGGGCGCAGATGATGCCTATCCCGGCTTTTTCAGCGCCGTGATTGGCGGCGGCACATACGGCGGCCTGTCGGACAATGATCTGCGCGCGGCGCTCAAACGTCTGGCGAATGGGCTGCCGTGCGACGACCTCGGCGTCGACCCGAATCGACCGTTTTACATTCTCGGTCTCGCGCCCAACGCGGCGCGCCTTTCCGTCCGCTTCTTTCTGCGCGACAGCTTCGGAAAGCTGATGGAGAATGTAAACGCGCACTATGCAAGGCTGGAGATCGCCGGTGCAAAATATTCGATACTCCCTTTGTGGGCTCTGCTGAACGCAACCGTACGAGATCCCAAAAAACAGGTCCCCAGTCCAGTTGTGTCTGGGGCAACGGTGCGGGCTGTATTTTCAGGAACTCCATACCCTGTATCTTTGATGGAAGCTGTCTTGCTTCGCATTCGTGCAGAGCGAAACGTTACTTGGGAGAGAGCCGCTATTTTGAAGGCCTATTTGGCAAAGAACTACGAACGAGGAAGCGATCATTCAATGTTTTCGGAGGTGACAAGTGTGCAGTTAAATGAAGATTGTAACTATATGCCATATCTTTTGGGCCGTCTGTTTCGAGTGATGGAAGAGATTCAGCTTGCATCGATGGGGTGGAGCGTGAACCGGAGTATTAGGGACAGCTATTTCAACTCGGCGGCATCAACACCGAGGAGTGTATTTGGCAAACTGTTCTCCTTGAGTAATTACCACCTGAAAAAACTCATGCGAGATAAGCCAGGATTAGGGAAAAAGCTCGGAGACTTGGAAAGTGATCTTGCTGCGCGACTGACCACACCACCACCGGCGCGATTCACGCAGGAAGAAACAATCTGTTTTTATCTTGGTTACTATCATCAGTGTAATGGCAAAAAGGAGGAGAAAGAAAATGTCTGATCCCATCAAGAACCGTTATGAATTTGTGGTGCTGTTCGACGTGGAAAACGGCAATCCGAACGGTGATCCCGATGCGGGCAATATGCCGCGCGTCGACCCCGAGACCGGCTATGGCCTTGTGACGGACGTTTGCCTCAAGCGCAAGATCCGCAATTATGTTGAAATGGCAAAAGAGGGCGAAAAAGGCTACCGCATCTACATCAAAGACGGCGTACCGCTGAACTCGAGCGATAAAGAGGCCTGTGCCTACGTCGGCGCAGACCCCGATAAGCTGAAGGAAGCCAAGAAAAAGGACGAGCATCTGGATGAAAAAATTCGCGACTTCATGTGTTCCAATTTCTACGATATCCGCACGTTCGGCGCGGTGATGACGACCTTTACCAAGGGTGCGCTCAACTGCGGTCAGGTGCGTGGGCCGGTGCAGCTCGGCTTTGCCCGAAGCATCGACCCCATTCTGCCGCAGGAGGTGACCATCACGCGCGTCGCCATCACGACCGAGGCGGACGCGGAAAAGAAGAACACCGAGATGGGCCGCAAGTACATCGTGCCTTACGGCCTCTACCGCGCGGAGGGCTATGTGTCGGCGAATCTCGCGCGCAAGACGACCGGCTTTTCGGAAGAGGACCTCGAACTCCTGTGGACGGCTATTTTGAACATGTTTGAAAACGACCATTCCGCCGCGCGCGGCAAGATGGCCGTGCGCGAGCTCATCGTCTTCAAGCACAACTGCGAGCTCGGCTGCGCTCCGGCGCACAAGCTCTTTGCCCTTGTCAAGGTCGAACACAAGGACGGCGTGACCGCGCTGAGAAGCTACGGCGACTACACTGTCAACGTGGATGAAACGCACCTTCCCTCCGGCGTGACTTGCACGCGGATGGGATGATCTATCAGGACGAGGACTTCCTCCAGCTTTCCGGCTTACAGCATTTCAAATTCTGCCGCCGCCAGTGGGCACTCATCCATGTAGAAAAGCAATGGGCGGAAAACTACCGCACAACGGACGGCGCGATCATGCACGAAAACGCGCACGACGGCTCATTCACCGAAAGCAGGGGCGACCTCGTCATCACGCGCGATATGCGCGTCTTTTCCCGCACGCTCGGCGTATCAGGCGCGTGCGACGTGCTGGAATTCCGCCGCGGCGAGACGGGCATTCCGCTCAAAGGCCGCGAGGGCCTGTGGCAGCCCTATCCCGTGGAGTATAAGCGCGGAAAGCCGAAAGAGGGCACGGAAGACACGCTCCAGCTCTGTGGACAGGCGATGTGCCTTGAAGAAATGCTCTGCTGCGAGATCCCGCGCGGCGCGCTCTATTACGGCGAGCCGCGGCGGCGCACGGAAGTCGACTTCACCCCCGCGCTGCGGCAGGAGGTGCGTGCCCTCCTTGAAGAGATGCATGCGCTCTATGCGCGCGGCAGCACGCCAAAGGTAAAGCCGACAAAGGGCTGCAACGCCTGCTCGCTGAAAGGATTGTGTCTGCCAAAGCTGATGAGAAGCAAGTCCGTTTCCGCGTATCTGCGCGGCGCAATGGAGGGAGAGCGATGAGACAGCTTTTGAACACGCTTTTTGTCACATCGGAGGATATTTACCTCTCGCTGGACGGGGAAAACGTTGTGGCGAACCGCGTCGGGGAAGCGGTCGCCCGCTATCCGCTGCACACGCTGCAAAGCATCGTCTCATTTTCCTACGCGGGCGCGTCGCCCGCCCTGATGGGCGCATGCGCGCAGCGGGAGATTGGACTTGCGTTCTGCTCGCCGCGCGGGAAATTTCTCGCCCGTGCAGCAGGTCAGGCGCAGGGGAACGTCTTGCTGCGGCGGATGCAGTACCGCGTGGCGGACGACCCGTCGCAGAGCTGTCGCGTCGCCGGAATGATGATCTTCGGCAAGGTCTACAACGCAAAATGGAGCGTGGAGCGCACGCGCCGCGACCACGCCATGTGCATTGACGAATCGCGCTTTTCAGCCGTGTCCGACCAGTTACAGGGGCTTCTGCCGCAGATCGCAGCGGAGACGTCGCTCGACAGTCTGCGCGGCCTCGAGGGTGTCGGTGCGGCGGCATATTTCAGCGTGCTGGACGACATGATCTTGCAGGGAAAAGAGACGTTTTTCTTCCGCGAGCGCAGCCGCCGTCCGCCGCTCGATGCGTTCAACGCGCTGCTGTCGTTTGCTTACAGTCTGCTCGCGCACGACTGCGCCTCGGCGCTTGAAAGCGTAGGGCTGGACGCCTACGTCGGATATCTCCACCGCGACCGGCCAGGGCGGGAGTCGCTGGCGCTCGATTTGATGGAGGAGCTGCGCCCGTGCTTTGCCGACCGCTTTGTGCTCACGCTCATCAACAACCGTGTGCTCAAAGCGATCGATTTTGACTTCCGCGAGAGCGGCGCGGTGCTGCTGACGGACACAGGGCGCAGGACGTTCCTGCAGAAGTGGCAGGAGCGAAAAAAGGAGACCATCACGCATCCGTTTCTCGAGGAAAAGATACCGTGGGGTCTGGTACCGTATGTACAAATCCTGCTGCTCGCGCGGTACCTGCGCGGCGACTTGGACGACTATCCGCCGTTTTTATGGAAGTGAGGCGCCTATGCTGGTTCTGATCACCTACGATGTGAACACGAGCGACGCCGCCGGACGCGGGCGGCTGCGCAGAATCGCAAAGGAATGTGTCAATTACGGTCAGCGCGTGCAGAATTCGGTGTTCGAATGCCTGCTGGACACGGCGCAGTGCCGGAAGCTGCAAAATGAACTCTGTAAGATCATTGACCCAGAAAAGGACAGCCTTCGATTTTACTACTTGGGCAAGAAGTACGAGAATAAAATCGAACACTTCGGCTGCAAGCAGACGTATCTGCCCGAGGAACCGATGATCTTATAGTGCGAAGCACAAGCGCGCAGAGATCTCTTGGGTGGTTCGCACCCAAAATCCGCATGGTTTTCCTGCATCAAAAAGGAGCAGAATGCCCTGACAGGCGGCATTCTGTGCAAAAGCATCTGAAATTTGTCTGTTATCGCAAAAATGTGCATAGTGATTTGTACACTTTTGCTGTCGCGCCCCGCAAGGGGCGCGTGGGTTGAAATCCTGCGATCTCGGACAGACACCGCTTATTGTTTTGTCGCGCCCCGCAAGGGGCGCGTGGGTTGAAATCCCACGGAGAATTTCGGACGGTGGGCCAGATGCGGTCGCGCCCCGCAAGGGGCGCGTGGGTTGAAATTTTAGAAGAAAAGGAGTAAATGAAAAATGAAAATTGTCGCGCCCCGCAAGGGGCGCGTGGGTTGAAATATCAACCTGATTCGAAAGCACGTCAACAATATTTGTCGCGCCCCGCAAGGGGCGCGTGGGTTGAAATGTTTTTAGGTTGCTCGTATTGCCAAACACTCCAGGGTCGCGCCCCGCAAGGGGCGCGTGGGTTGAAATTCGTTAAAATCGTCTTCGCTCTCGCCCGCCCAGGTCGCGCCCCGCAAGGGGCGCGTGGGTTGAAATTTTTGTGCCCGGCGCATAGATCACCTGATACATCGCCGTCGCGCCCCGCAAGGGGCGCGTGGGTTGAAATTCGGGACGACACCAGAGGCTTTGCGCTCCGATGCCGTCGCGCCCCGCAAGGGGCGCGTGGGTTGAAACGCTCCCGGATTCTCATTGCCGTATCCCTCCATAAAAAGGAAGTCTCTGCCAACCGGCAGAGACTTCCTTTCATTTTTCTATTTTACTGATCAAAGCTTGGGTTTACGTAGTAGACGTTTTTCTCGTCCAGGCGGTCCTTGGCGAGGCGCAGGCCTTCACCGAAGCGCTGGAAGTGCACGATCTCGCGCGCACGCAGGAATTTGATGACATCACTCACGTCCGGATCGTCGGAAAGGCGCAGAATGTTGTCATACGTCACGCGCGCCTTCTGTTCCGCAGCCAGGTCCTCTGTGAGGTCCGCGATGGTGTCGCCCGTGACCTGCATGGTGCTCGCCGACCACGGGTAACCCGAGGCGAACTGCGGGAAAACGCCCGTCGTGTGGTCGACAAAGTACGGCTCGAACCCAGCCTCCTTGATCTGCTCCTCAGTCAAATTGCGCGTAAGCTGGTGAACGATCGTGCCGACCATCTCGAGATGCCCCAGCTCCTCTGTGCCGACCGTGGAAGCCCAAGGGCCACAAGTACGAAAAAGCCTTGCGCCGCAATGGTTACAGGCCGAAAAAGAGAGGGGAAACGCGAATGTGCAAAATGCCGGTTGGCTCCATTCCTTTGACGCAGACTACCATTATCGAGGCTCCGACCTTCACTACCATGTCAACGTGTCCGCCGCGCTTTCGGAGGGAGGTGCGGCATGGTAAAGGAGTTTATTTCACAGCTCCCACCGGACAAGCTGACGCCCTTTGCAAAGCACCCCTATCGGGTGCAGGAGGATGCCGCCATGGACGAGTTGGTGGAGAGCGTCCGCACCCACGGCATCCTGTCGCCCTTACTGGCGCGGCCAAAAGGGGAGGGCTGCGAGCTGGTCAGCGGGCATCGGCGGCGTCTGGCGGCGCAGAAATTGGGCCTGCCCACCGTGCCGGTGCTGGTGCGGGAAATGACCGACGACGAAGCGGTGATTCTGATGGTAGACAGCAACCTTCAGCGGGAAAACCTGCTGCCCAGTGAAAAGGCGTTTGCGTACAAGATGAAGCTGGAGGCAATGAAACATCAAGGAATGACTTGTGGACAAGTTGGCCACAAGTCAAGGGTTGCCGTCTCAAACGATGACAGTGGGCGTACTATCCAGCGCTACATTCGCCTGACCAACCTTGTCCCACCGTTGCTTCAGATGGTGGACGATGGCCGCATCGCCTTTTCTCCCGCCGTTGAGCTGTCCTATCTCACCCGCGACGAGCAGGCGGAGCTGTGGGACTTAATCGGGCGGGAGGACGCCACACCGTCGCTGTCACAGGCACTCCGCATGAAGCAGTTCTCCCGCGAGGCAAAGCTGACGCCGGAAGTGCTGTACGCCATTCTTACCGAGGAAAAGCCCAATCAGAAAGAGCAGGTTCGCATCAAAACCGAGTTATTGCGGAAGTATTTCCCGCGCAATTACTCTGCGCAGCAGATGGAGCGGGAGATCATCAAGCTGCTGGAGGCCCGTTACCGCGCGAAGGACAGGGGAGAGCGATAATCTTCGTATACTGGCGCTATACAAATTTCTTCCGTACAATAGAGGCAGAAAGGAGCGAGGTTTATGGAGCAGAATTTACCGCCATTGCCGCCGGTCATTTTTGAGAACGGCCTTTACTACGAGCTGCGGGGCGAGCAGTATTATCCCTGCCTTTTACCGCCGGAACCGGACACCACAGAGGACAAGCTGCTGGAAACCATCATCCGCCAGATGGCGGAAGCACAGGGCATCAACGAGGACTTGAAGGCGCGGGATCAAATGGCGTGGGTAGGAGCCATGAACAACATCAAAAGCGCCGCACTTGAGATCCTGCGAGAGTCCAAATAACGCCCCAAGAAGGAAACAAAAGCAAATAACCAACGCAAGCGGAGACAGGCCAAATGCCTGCCTCCGCTATTTTTATGCCCCAACGGGCAAGGAGGAACAATATGGATTATTTCTACGAGCATGAATCAGAGCTATTTACATTTTACCGTGTTCCAAAGGTGCTGTTTACGGAGGAACCATTCAAAAACATGAATTGTGAAGCAAAATTACTTTACGGATTATTGCTGGACAAAATGGGACTTTCCCGCAAAAGCGGGTGGTTCGATAAGCAAGGGCGCGCCTTTGTTTACTATGGCATCAGCCACATTATGGAGGACTTGGGCTGCGCCCACAACAAGGCGGAGAAGCTGCTATCCGAACTGGAGCAAGCTGGCCTGCTGCGCCGGAAACGGCAGGGGTTGGGGAAGCCGTCTGCACTGTACCCCCTGAAATTCGAAAACCGAATTTCTTGACTTTCGATTTTCGAATTTCAAGAACGCTGAAAATCAGCGTTCAGGTGCGCTGATTTTCAGCGTCTAATAAGACTGAGTAGAGCGATACTGAGATAAATATATACCAAGCCGAAAAAAGAATAATAGGGAGGATCATCAGATGAAGAACAAAGAGAACTTACGGGAAAAGCAGGTAAATCTCCGCTTGACGCAGGCAGAATATGAGCGGCTCACCCGCACCGCGCAGGACCACGGCATCGGGCGGGCGGCGTATCTCCGCATGGTGCTGCGGGGCGCGTGGCTGCGGGAGGACGGCAGAAAATCAGAATAATTTTTTCCGCTGGAATTTGATGCAGGCCGTCACACGGTCACGGATATAAGGAACATCCCGCTTGGCGTAAAACTCCAGCGGCTCCGAAAGGGAGGCCATGATCTCTTTTTCGGCAAAGTCGCAGCGAAGCTGCGGCCCGTATAGATTTTGCGCCGCGTGGACCTGTCGGACAAAGCCCGTTTTCATGGGCTGAGCCTTGAGCTGCCGCACCAATGCGTCCGGCTCGATCTCCATGGGATAGTCCCGTGTGTTGGACAGCAGGCCCGCACCAAAGTCGAAGATGGGGCAGTAGTCAAAGCCATCACCGCAGCGCAGCACAGCGATGTTGTTCAGATGCCGGTCCTCGTTGCCGAACAGCATATCCACCTCGAACAGCAGCGTCAGATAGGTGCCGAAGCGGTCAAGTCCCGTCAGCCGCTCAACCTGCTCCACCAACCACGCAAGGCGGCTCTGAAGATTGGGCAAACGGTTTACCGCGGTCTGCCAGTCCGGGCCAACGCCTTTTCGCAGCAGTTCCGCAAGGGTCAGGATGGCCTCGCCCTGACGTAGAAAATTGGCACTGGAACAGCCGTTGCGGGTATGATTGTGGACTTCCAGCCGCTCCATGCGGTAGGTCACATAGCGAAAGCCCAACGCGCCGGTATTGGTTTGTGCCAGCAGCGCAGAGGTCACGGCTTCAGCCAGTCCCTCGTAGCCGAACAGATCCAGCTTGTACCAGCGGCCATCTGCCAGCCATTTTTCCTGATTGCCCTTAGACGAAGTTTCCGCGATGCGGCTTCCCGTTGTCAGTCTGATCGACATATTCAGCCCTCCACAATTTTGATCCAGCACGAATCCTCTGCCATGCGCCCTTCGGTCTTGCGGATGATCGCCAGCGGGTCATAGCAGTCCAGTCCCAAGTCAGACAGGTAATATTTCAAACCGTCCCGCTCCTGCGGCACACAGCGGTCTTTCAAGAAGGTTTGCAGATCGTCCCATGTGGGCTTGCGGTTCACGCCAAAAGCGGTGGAAAGGGGAGAACTGGCCTCGTTTTCGATGGCAAGTTGATGAGTGGTTTGGTCAGCGCAGATCTTCGTACAGAGCTTATTCCCATCGTAGTAGTACAGGATCAGGAGGGCGTGAGCGCTGCTTCGGGCATTGGCCAGAAAGGCATTGTAATCAGACACGGCAGGGCGGCGGATGGTAATGCTTTCCCCATCGAATTGCAGCGTTACGGTGCGGCTGCCCTCAGAGATGCCCAGGGCCTTCATCCAAGCAGATGGCAGAGCCACGCGGTAGCCATTGGCATCCGGACCGGCGTTTCCACCCGCCTTGTTGATAAGAATATTTGCAGTTCGTTCCTCGTGTAGCACGGTCATTCACCTCAAAAGTTTCTTGCAATTATTATACCTATTGGACACCAATAAATCAAGAAGTTAATTTTACAACAGCGTTGTCACAAAAATGAAACCGCTATACGGAAGCTGAATTCGCAAGCATAGCATTTGGCCGTCCAAATGCGCTTGTTAGGGGAAGCAATTCCCCTATAACCCCTTATGAATTGAAAGGAAAAACGATCATGAGAAAACGACCAATCAAAATATCGCTCCGTTTGAATGAGCAGGAGCATGAACATTTGAAACAGCAGGCTATGCTCTCTGGCTTCCCAATGGAAGTATTCCTCCGTGCGCTGATCTCTGGCATGAACCTCCGATCCCGACCACTCGCTGAATACGCCGAAATCCGGCGTCAACTCGCCGGCATTGGAAATAACATCAATCAAATCGCTCATGTTGTCAACACCCGCGGCTTTGCCACGAAGGAAGACATTGCCGCAGTCACGACAGCACAGCGGGTGATCTGGCAGATCGCAAAGCGGCTTTGAGATAGCTTATTCCAAGATATATGCCGTCTGAACAAGGCCAACGACAAAAAGCAGAGCGCGCAGCCTCCTTTCTCAAGGCTGCGCGCCCGTTTTTGTTATATCGATCAATTCCCGCTTCTGGAACGCAAGTATCGAAATATTGCTTGTGGAGATGGCATTTTGTGGTATAATTATTTTGTGAAATTATAAGTACAGGCGGAGGAGAGCGACCTATGACAATCAGTAAGAAGCTGGAAACGATCTATTATAATGGACAACCGGACGGTATCCGCTCAATTCGCCGGAATCTCTCAACGATGACCACCTATGTAATTCCCCGCCCACTCATATCAGAGGCAAAAAGTATTTCCGGAATTACACGTCCGGGTATTTACTATTTGATCAACGAGAGTGATGACAACAGAATTGCGCAAATCTATATTGGACAGACGCGGAATGGCATCAATCGTTTAGACGATCACAACCGTTCAAAAGATTTCTGGAACAAAGCAATTATGTTTCTTGCTGAGAGTAAGACATTTACGCTGGATATGATCAGCGGCCTTGAAAAATTTGCAATTATGAAGGCACAGGAATCCAAACGATATAAGGTTGAAAACAGCGTTGTTCCGAAGTATGAGATCGATGAATATGACCTTGTAGCAGTGGAAGAAATTTACGATGAAATCCAGTTTATCATGGCCACACAAGGCTATAAGATGGATGATGCGAAAAGGACGATCAATGAGGAACGCATTCTTCATACCTCGCGGAACGGTATTGCTGCCCGCGGCATGTATGACGGTGAGAAATTTGAAGTGCTGGACGGTTCTGAGATCAACATGGATAAGCCGGCTCATTTGCAGAGCTATAATAGGCTTAGAGATGAACTGCTGTCCAAGCAATCTATTATCAAGGCTGGAGAAAAGTACATCTTGAATGTTACATTAGATTTCAACACACCGAGCGGTGCCAGCGATTTTGTCCTTGGCGGATCGACAAACGGTTGGATAGAATGGAAAGACAGGGACGGGAAAACCTTGGACGAGCTGTTTAGAAAGCAATTATAAATGATGGGGAGGCCCACAATGGCACTTGAAAATAAACTTGGTATCACCAATTCCGCCGAGCTTGCCCGCGAGGAGGAGCGGATCAGCAAAAAGAAGGCTGTAGAACTGTTTGAAAGCGGCGCTCTGGACAAGCTGGTCCCCGGCAGATTCGCGTCGCTGCAAGCCATTCATAAGGCGCTGTTCGAGGATATTTATGACTTTGCCGGTGAACTGCGCACGTTGAATCTGGCAAAGGGCAATTTCCGCTTTGCGCCGCTGATGTATCTGGAGGCGGCGCTTGGAAACATCGACAAGATGCCGCAATCTACCTTTGACGAGATCATCGAAAAGTATGTGGAGATGAATATTGCCCACCCGTTCCGCGAGGGCAACGGCCGCAGCACTCGTCTGTGGCTCGACCAGATGCTGAAAGCCGGCATCGGGCAGGTGGTGGATTGGAGCAAGGTCGATAAAGAGGACTACCTGCTGGCCATGGAGCGCAGCCCCATCAAGGACGTGGAGATCAAGGTGCTGCTGAAAGCGGCCCTGACCGATGACGTGAACAGCCGTGAAGTTTTTATGAAGGGCATCGACCACAGCTACTACTATGAGGGGTATACGACCTTCAAGACGGAAGATCTGAGCAAGGAATGAGGTGCACATTGATTTTGCGGACAAAAGCACTTCCAAAAGTATCAGCCCCAAAGTTTCAAAGTATCAATTTGATACTCTGAACTGCTCGCTGGAGGAACTGGCTGTTTTGGAGCGGGTCGCACAGAACCCAAGCATCAAGCAGCAGGAACTTGTGAGCGCAACGGGTAAATCCATCGCAACCGTGAAGCGGATCATAACGTCCTTGCAGGATAAGAACTATATCCGCAGAGAGAACGGCAAGAGATACGGCAAGTGGGAAGTGCTGGTTAAATAGAAAACTTGGCTTAGAGAGAAAGAATTGTAAGACTTTGAGAGGATTGGATTCATGATTACAGGCGAACTGAAAAATAAAATTGACGGTCTTTGGGATATTTTTGCGGCGGGCGGTCTGGTAAACCCGCTGGACGTCATCGAGCAGATCACTTATCTGATGTTCATTCACGACTTGGATGATTCGGACAATCTCCGGGCGAAAGAGGCCGCCATGCTGGGACTGCCTTATACCAGCATCTTCACCGATGAGGTGCAGGTAGGCGAGCGCACCATCGACGGCCAGCAACTTAAGTGGAGTGTATTCCGCGATTTCCCCGCCGGAAAGATGTACAGCGTGATGCAGGAGTGGGTGTTTCCGTTCATCAAGAACCTCCACGGGGATAAGAACAGCGCCTATTCCAAGTACATGGACGATGCCATTTTCAAGCTGCCCACGCCGCTTCTGCTATCCAAGGTGGTGGATGCGCTGGACGAGATCTACCGCCTGATGAATGAATCACAGGCGGTGGATGTGCGGGGCGACACCTATGAATATCTGTTGAGCAAAATCAGCCAGTCCGGTCTCAACGGTCAGTTCCGCACCCCACGCCACATCATCCGCATGATGGTGGAGCTGATGGACCCGAAAGCCGATGATATTATTTGCGACCCGGCCTGCGGCACCTCCGGCTTCCTTGTTTCAGCGGGGGAATACCTGAAGGAGCATCGTAAAGAAGAAATTTTCTTCAACCGCCAGAAGAAGGATCACTATATGAACCACATGTTTTTCGGCTACGACATGGACAGAACCATGCTCCGCATCGGCGCGATGAACATGATGACCCACGGCATTGACAATCCCTTTATCGAATACCGGGACAGCTTGTCCGATCAGAACCCGGACAAGGAAAAGTATTCTCTGATTCTTGCCAATCCACCGTTCAAGGGCAGTCTGGATGCCGACACCGTTTCGGCAGATCTGCTGAAAGTCTGCAAGACCAAGAAAACGGAACTGCTGTTTTTGGCTTTGTTCCTGCGGATGCTGCGCATCGGCGGGCGCTGCGCCTGCATCGTGCCGGACGGTGTGCTGTTCGGTTCGTCCACCGCTCACAAGGCCATCCGCGAGGAACTGGTGGACGGCAACCGGCTGGAGGCCGTGATCTCCATGCCCAGCGGCGTGTTCAAGCCCTATGCAGGGGTATCTACCGCGGTGCTGATCTTCACCAAGACCGGCCACGGCGGCACAGATAACGTGTGGTTCTATGATATGACCGCCGACGGCTTTTCGCTGGACGATAAGCGCAGCCCGGTGGCAGACAACGATATCCCTGATATCATTGCACGGTTCCGCAATCCGGAGGCAGAAAAAGATCGCCAGCGCACGGAAAAATCCTTCTTCGTGCCCAAGGCGGAGATCGTAGGAAATGGCTATGACCTGTCTATCAATAAATACAAAAAGACGGAGTATAAGCCCGTGGAGTACCCGCCCACCAGCGAGATCATGGCCCAGCTGAGAGAGTTGGAATTGGAGATTGGGACGGCGATGGATGAGTTGGAGGGGATGCTGGAATGTACCATATAATAAGTGTTTTAAGTTTATTGATTCGACAGTTCTATCTGCCGAATCCCTTTGAATGTTTTGGAGACATCGGGGTTTTCTATAACTGGTGCGCTGGGATCATTCTTGCTCCACTGTCGTATGCCCTAGTTGGCCTAGTGTATCAAAGAGGTTCAGCACCAGCGGTTGGCAGTCTGCTATACCTGTTAGCATACTCGGGACTTACTGCAATTCTGTGGCTCCTCGGACTTTTTTCGTTCAGCAAATGGGCCATTGTGGGAATGACTGTAATCATAACTATGGTAATTGTTCTGATCAGCAAAGTCCGAAACACTTTTATTTACTAAAATCTAATTTGTGAGGACGAACGATGAAGAATTACATAATGAGGCCACTTTCTGATAATGTCGACGAGATGTTCATCGGACCTTTTGGAAGCAGTCTGAAGAATGATTGCTTCGTCAAAAAGGACAGTGGTTACTGCATGGTTTACGAACAAAAACATGCTATACAAAAGACAATGGATGTTGAAACGCGATATGTTACTGAGGAAAAATACAACGAACTCAAACGATTTAATATCTGCGGCGGAGATATTATTGTAAGTTGTCGTGGAACGATTGGTGAAACTTTTATAGTTCCAGACGATGCTCCTTTGGGAATTATGCATCCGTCAATTATGAAAATCAGGCTAAAAAAGGATGTATATGATAAGTCTTATTTCAATCTTTTACTCCAAAAGTGGTTGAGGAAACACGAAACAGGTGCAAATGGCAGCGGAGTTAAAATGGCAATTTCAGCAAAGAAGTTAGGCGCTGAATTATTTCCTGTTCCACCTATAGAAGAACAACGTAAAATATCAGATATTATCTTAAAAGTTCATCAGATTATTAACGAACGTACGCAGCAGCTTCAAAAGTTGGACGAGCTTGTCAAATCCCGATTTATCGAACTGTTCGGTGACCCGATGAACGGCACTTCCAAATGGAAAGTATCAACTATCGGTGAACAATTCAATGTAACAAGTGGCGGCACTCCGGCTACGGGAGAAAAAGCATACTGGGACAATGGTACAATCCCTTGGATTGGTTCTAATATGTGCCAAGACACAATTTTGATTAAGAATGACGGAAAGTTTATTACAGAAGAAGGGTATATACATTCATCAGCAAAATGGTTCTATAAAGGGACTGTACTTGTCGCATTGGTTGGTGCTACTATCGGAAAAACTGCTTTGTTACGGTTTGACACTACAACGAACCAGAATATCGCAGCAATTGATGTGAATGGAAATGCTGCATTTTCATCAGAATTCGTTTTTTATCACATGCAAATGCTTTATGCAAAATTCATGGAGATAGGAAACGGAAAATTCAAGATGGCAAACCAGGGGTTTATACGGCAACTACCATTAGTATGTCCTCCGCTGGCACTACAGCAACGGTTCGCTGCCTTCGTCGAACAGGCCGACAAATCAAAAGTTACCATACAGAAGGCATTGGACGAAGCACAACTGTTGTTTGATAGTTTGATGCAGAAATATTTCGGATAAAGCTTTTGTAAATTAAGTGATATTTTCTGACTGTTTTTTGACCATTTTGTCAAAAGAATATGTGCTATACTATACGTAACAGGAATAAAAAGTGGAGCTGCATGAAAGGAGTGAATATTATGTATTTCACAAATGCAATGTTCAATTCTCAGTATGTCAATCCCAATTACTACAATCAGCGGCGAGATTTGATCCGACAGTATCATGCTCAGCAAGATTCGGAAGTAATCAAAGCAGCTCACGCGATGAGTGATCTCTGTAATGCCGTTAAAAAGATGGATGAGCAGCATCAGCAAGAAGCGTTCTTTGCGTGCTTAGAAGTCATGGCAAAAGAATTTCAGTGGCGGGCTGATTGATGTGAAGGGGATGATGAGTAATGACAACACAGACAATCAACGAAATTTGGAATTACTATCTCACATTAGAGGGTGACATTACTAATACCTCTCGCTTTATTGAACCTTCTGGGCAGGAGAATGTACATTCCTTTGAGTTTGCCAAAATCCTGATTCTTGCGTGTACAGAATTAGAGTCTGTTTTCAAATTGCTCTGCCTTGAAATCACAGGAAAACAGCCGGAAGGAACTATCGGGAAGTATAAGGAAACGATTTTGGCCAGATATCCCCGTATCGTGGATGCAGTTGTATCTGTTAAAAGGTGGGGAAGAACTATCGCCCCTTTCCAAGGATGGGACATCGGAAAACTTTCGTGGTGGAACGCATACCAAGAAGTAAAGCACAACCGTGGAGAATATTTCTCGGGTGCATCATACAGTAATGCTGTATATGCCTTATCAGCACTCTATATTTCAATTTTTTATTTGGCAAGGACAGCAAATGTTGATTTTGCTGATTACACCAGTAATTACATTGAGAGCGACTATAGCAAAACAAGAATAATCTATGGCGCAACAAAAAAGTTGCCTGATTTTGAAAATATTACCACCTAAAAGCGAGGCGATACGCCATGACTAACTTTGACATTTTCGCTGCCGATCCGCAATTCGAGCCCTTTGTCTCCGTTGCGGTTTCCGCCGAGCGGATTCTACATATCGATCCTTCTGCCTGTGTGCTGAACTGCCGCAGGGCGATGGAGTTTGCGGTGAAGTGGATGTACTCTGTGGACAAGGCGCTGGTCATGCCTTATCAGGACACGTTGGTCAGTCTGATGAATACCGAGGACTTCCGGGACATCGTGGGTGCGGACATCTGGCGGCGGATGGATCTGATCCGTCGCATGGGAAACAATGCCGCCCACACCGGCAAGAAAATCACCGAAGAGCAGGCGGCACTGTGTCTGGAAAACCTGTATGTCTTTCTGGATTTTGTGGCCTATTGCTACGGTGAGAACTACACCGAGGGGCATTTCGACCCTGCGCTGCTGACGGAGAAAAGCGAAGCTTCCGCCGCTCCGGTGCAGGATGCGCCGGAGGTGGATCTCGCCGCACTGATAGCGGAGAACGCTGCGCTGAAGGAGGAACTCACCGCCCGCCGAGCCGAGCAGCAGCAGACCTATGTGCCCAAGCCCCTCGACCTGTCTGAGTACAAGACCCGCAAGCTGTATATCGACACCATGCTCACAGACGCCGGTTGGACGGAAGGGAAGGATTGGCTGAACGAGGTGGAACTGCCTGGTATGCCAAACAAGTCCGAGGTGGGTTATGCGGACTATGTGCTCTATGGTGACGACGGACGCCCGTTGGCGGTGGTGGAGGCCAAGCGCACCTGTATGGACGTAGCTAAGGGCCGCCAACAGGCAAAGCTCTACGCCGACCTGTTGGAGAAAAAGTATCACCGCCGCCCGGTCATCTTCCTGACCAACGGCTTTGAGACCCGCATCACGGACAATCTGTATCCTGAGCGGAAATGCGCGGCCATTTACTCCAAACGTGATCTGGAGAAACTCTTCAATCTCCAGAGTATGCGGACGAGCCTCAAAAATATTATGGTGGACCGCAAAATCGCCGGACGCTACTATCAGGATGGGGCAATCAAGGCTGCCTGCGACGCCTTTGCCAGGAATCGCCGCAAGGCGCTGCTGGTCATGGCCACCGGCTCCGGCAAGACGCGGACGGTCATTGCCTTGTGCGATGTGCTGCTCCAGCATGGTTGGGTGAAAAATATTCTCTTCCTTGCTGACCGCAACAGTCTGGTAACGCAGGCCAAGCGCAGCTTTGTGAATCTGCTGCCCGATCTCTCCGTTACCAATCTCTGCGAGGAGAAGGATAACTACACAGCGCACTGCGTATTTTCCACCTATCAGACCATGTACAATGTCATCGACAGTGTACAGGACGAGGAGGGCAAACTCTTCACCTGCGGGCACTTTGACCTTGTGATCTGCGACGAGGCGCACCGTTCGGTGTATAACAAATACCGTGATATTTTCAATTATTTTGATGCGCCGCTGGTAGGACTGACGGCCACCCCGAAAGACGAAATTGATAAGAATACCTATGAGATATTTGAGCTGGAAAACGGCGTGCCGACCTATGGCTATGAGCTGGCGCAGGCGGTGAAGGACGGGTATCTGGTGGATTTTCTGTCGGTAGAGACGAAGCTGAAATTTATTGAGCAGGGCATCGTCTACGATGAGCTTTCCGACGAGGACAAGCAGGCCTATGAGGACACCTTCGAAGATGAAAACGGAGAATTACCGGAGCGCATTGCGTCCTCGGCGCTGAACGAATGGATCTTCAATGAAGATACCATCCGACAGGTACTGAATACACTGATGACCTACGGTCTGACCATCGACTATGGCAATAAACTGGGCAAGACGATCATCTTTGCAAAGAATCACACCCATGCGGAGAAAATCCTCGCGGTTTTCAATAAAGAATACCCGCACCTTCCCGGCTTTGCCAAGGTCATTGATAACTATATGACTTACGCCCAGAGCGCGATTGACGAGTTCTCCGATCCGAAAAAGCTGCCGCAAATCGCCATTTCCGTGGATATGCTGGACACCGGCATCGACGTGCCGGAGGTGCTGAATCTGGTGTTCTTTAAAAAGGTCATGAGCAAAGCGAAGTTCTGGCAGATGATTGGGCGTGGCACCCGTCTGTGTCCGGGGCTGATGGATGGTAAGGATAAGGACAAGTTCTATATTTTTGACTTCTGCGGCAACTTTGAGTTCTTTCGCATGAACAAGGGACGGCCCACCGCCAATATGATCGCCCTGCAAGGTGCGATCTTCCATCTGAAGGCCCAAATTGCCTTCAAGTTGCAGGATTTGGCGTATCAGACAACGGATCTCATTGCCTTCCGCAAGACGCTGGTAGAGGACATGGTGCATAAGGTGCAGGAACTGAACAAAGAGAACTTTGCAGTGCGACAGCACCTGAAATATGTTGAGCTGTATGCAAATCCCGATAACTATAACGCCCTGACCTATGAGGACACGCTACTCATGGGACAGGAGCTTGCACCGCTCATTACACCTGAAGAGGACGATGCCAAGGCGCTGCGGTTCGACGCGCTGATGTATGGCATCGAGCTTGCCTATCTCGCCGGAAAGAAATACGCTAAAGCCCGCAGCGACCTGTTTAAGAAAGTTTCCGCTGTTGCATCTGTGGCGAACATCCCGGAAATTATGGTACAGGCTGAGCTGATCGACAAGATTTTGCATACAGACTATGTGGAGACTGCCGGAATCAATGAATTTGAGCACATCCGGGAGAATCTGCGTGACCTCATCAAGTATATTCCGGTCAGTAAAGTGCACTATGATACGAATTTTGATGACGAAATTCTGTCTGTGGACTGGAAAGAATCTGAGCTGGAGAACGACGATCTGAAGAACTACAAGGCCAAGGCGGAGTTCTACGTGCGTCAGCACATGGATGACGCCGTTATTGCCAAGTTAAAAAGTAATGTTCCTTTGACTGCGGAGGATGTGCAGGCGCTGGAGAAAGCACTCTGGAGCGAGGTCGGGACGAAGCAGGATTATGAGGCTGAGTATGGCCAGAAGCCGCTGGGCGAGTTCGTGCGGGAAATTGTCGGGCTTGATATGAATGCGGCAAAGGAGGCTTTTGCGCAGTACCTGAACGATGCCAGCCTCGATAGCCGACAGATCTATTTTGTGAACCAGATCGTGGAGTACATCGTTCATAACGGCATGATGAAGGACCTGTCCGTTTTGCAGGAAGCGCCGTTTACCGACCACGGCAGCATCGTGGAGGTGTTCACAGATCTTACAGTTTGGATGGGAATTCGAAATACCATAGAGAAAATCAATTCAAATGCTGTCGCGTAAGAACAAGCACGGTTACTGCTATTTCCAGTAACCGTGCTTATTTTTACAGTTCCAATAACTTTTGCGCTCTTCGCTGCACCTGCCGCTCCACCATCCGCAATCTATTTTCGGGCAGGTTATAGCGCGAGTGCTTCTTGAACTTGAAGTTCAGCAGATGCCGCAGCTTCTCGCGCAGCTCCGGCGTCAGCACGGCCTTGGCTGTGCCGAGAAAATCATCGTACACGCTGGGGTACAACGTTTCGATATATTCCTCCAATGCGGCCTCGTTCGCCCAGGCGTCCGCGCCTGCAAAGTTAAAGAGGGAATTGCCGTGGTCGAACAAGGGAGCGGGGGAGACGATGGTATTCGTCCGGTTATCGACCATCACGCCGAAGTTCCCGAAATGCCGGTCCGCGTTGCAGATCACTGCGTCGAACGCCAGCATTTCGTTCAGTGCGTTGACAAACTTATCTCCCATCTTTTCATAATACGCCCTGACAGCCTCCATGCCGCCCTTAGAAACGAGATGGCCGATAGGGAGATAGGCATACTCTTTACTGGTAAAAAGCTCGCAGGTGGAGCAGAGAATGCCTTTCCAACGGGATAAGCCGTAGGGGATCGCGTGAACGCCCATGGCGGCGGCGATTTGTACGGCGTAAAACTCAGAGTATGGTTCGTTGCCGGTATTGGCCGCGCCCTCCGTGCCGCCCTTATAGAGATACACCTTACCGCCGATGCGCCGCCAGCATTTGCGGAGCATTCCGTCGGTGGTAAACTCCGGGCTGGAGAGTAGGGAAGCGCGGACGCTGCTGCCATAACCGGTAAAGGCAAGCTCGGCCAGAACATTGCTGAATGGGTTGTCGTAGAGATTTACTTTGTCAAAAGAAGCGGTGTCACCGTCCTCGACGACCCAATAGCAATCGTTAAGGGATAGTCCTTTACAAACGCTGATAATAGCGAGCGGACGGTTGAGGTTTAAGCCGCATTTTGCCAAAAGGCTATGGACATAGGCGCGATTCTTCGGGATCGTGCGGCGGCGCAGCCAACGGCTCAATCCATCCGGTGTCAGCGTCAGATCAAGCGGCAGAAATGCCGCTTTTTCTTCGTTTGTCCAAAGAATTTGGATCTCCGGCTCACTGGTATCTGTTGTCGCGGAGAATTTAACCAACGGTTCATCGAACTGCTTTAAAATATAGTTCATGATAAATCCCCCTCAAAAAGTTACTTCAGACCACACAGGAAATTTTCTACATTCAAATACTGAACACCCTCGGCAAACGTATCTTTTCCGCGATAAAGAACGAATTTACCGCTGATCGGGCCAAAGCGTTTTTCAACGATTTGGCATTTCTCTGCATCACGCAGATGAAGTGTCTGCTTTTCGTTGGCCTCGGTGCTGTGCTTGATTTCATAGATGCGGCAATTTTTACTTGCTTTATCGTAAATCACCATGTCAAACTCGCCGCCGACATCGAACTTGAATTTGAACGCTTCCATCGTACTGGGCGCGGTTTTGCGGACTTCCAGCAGAACAATGTCCTCCAGCATCCGGCCCTTTACATCGTCCAGAATCTTTCCTGTGATATATGCCTTATCTGCTTCGGAAATCGATGCAAAATAGGCATCCTGCATCAAGGAGTAGACCAGAGCCTTTGCGATGGCATAGCGCATACCGGGCTGGGAAAAGACGATATGCTCCGCCTGCTTACCGCTTTCGTACCGTTCCGGACAGTTGACGATCAGATCCAGCATAAGCAGATACTTCTTCACTTTGTCGATATGCTCCTGCGTGATTGAGACGGTTGTTTCACTCTTTTCCTTGACCTCAATGATGGCCTTTAATCGCTCCAATATTTGCTTTTCATTGACATCATAGAGAACGGTCGCCCGTTCCGCAGGGAGATCATGTAAAAGCAGTTCCTTTGCGGAGCCAAAATCATGGGACTTAAATTCGTCCTCTACCACGCGCAGCACAAAGCGGTGGTTCATGTGCTGCACAATGCGGTTGATGACGTTGGTCAGCTCACCTTTTTCGTAAAGTTCCCGCAGTTGATTGAAGTATTCGCCGTAATGGTCGTTTTTCAGTGTATGCTGAATGTTGCGGCTGATGGCGGTATCAATATACTTTCGGGTACTTTCATCGTCCCGAAACGCGACCTCATCAAAGGCAGCATCCGGATCGTCAAAGCTCATATTTTCCATTTTCAGCGTTCCGCCGTATTCAATATAAGAATCGACAGAACGGATGTTCAGGAGCCGCGCATACTCCCGAAAGGGAATAAAAGAGGTGTGGATCGTCACGCTTCTGTCGTACAGTTCATCGCGGTTTGCCATAGCGAAGCCAAGAGAGTCCGTACCGGAAACAACGATTTTCATGCCCATCATGCTGAACACATCGGAAAGCACGGCAGCGGTGTCGATGAAGTCGCGCAGGAGCGTAATTTCATCAATAAACACATACCGATAGCCCAATTCAAACAGAGCTTTCAAGTCCTTTGTCACCCGCGACATATCATCAATGGTCTGCACCTTGATGTAGGCCGTTTTTTCTATGGGCAGTTCGGAAAGCATTTGAAACAGAAGTGTTGTCTTTCCGGTCCGGCGGAGACCGTATAAAATACAGATTTTCCCATCGTAGGAGCCGGTCACAAACTTCTGTAAGGTGCTGAAGCAGTTACGCTTGCCGTACTTTGCCACGCTGTTTGCCAACGCCTGCAAGCCCGTACCCGTGACAACATTCGTATAAAACTCAGGTATTTGCAAGGGGACAGCGGCTGTAACATCAGACTGACCATACCTTTCCAACTTTTGATAAATCGCATGGTATCTGGCCGTGTTTGCTTTTGCGGCATCGTTTTCGTAATTCTGATAGTTGCGTGTGGACATACCGAGGTATTCCGCACATTGGGCCTGATTCAGCCCCTTTGAAATACGCAATTCTTTTAAGGTCACACTCATCACCTCGCCTTTATTATATCACAGTATACGCAAAGGACAAGAAAAATACGCAAATATTTCGCATTTTCTTCGTCTATTTTTCGCCTTTCTTCTTAGGGAGCTGTGTGAGAGCGTCCAATTCCTCGTAGGTCAATTCGCCGTTCACGTAGCGGTTTCGTGCATTCTCCGCTTGTGCTTTCCAGATTTGAAATGCGGCATCTGTGTAAATAGCCGGAGTACGGCGAACACGCATATCATAGGTTTTGATCCGCTGCCGGATGAGCTTTAAGCCATCATCGGCAGCGATTTTCTTTTCATGCTTCTCTTTGACTGCGAGTTCTTTGCAGCTTTTTCCGGTATCACCGACTGACCGATCACAATAAAGAGCTTTGGAAGAGAAAGGGATAAAGTAACGATGACAATATTCACACTTTTTCAATTCAATTCCCTGCTCGACCATCTCCAGCAGTTCTGTCAGCAGCGTCGCGCCCAAATCGTCCGAGCCCTCGATGCGGGCAAACCGGACGGACTTTGGTGGCGTCGAAATGCGGTCTGCCGCCAACACCGGATCAAAATTCTGCTCATCTACATACAGCTTTCGTTCCGCGCGCATCTTGAGGTCCAAACCGGCGATCGCTGTGGCAGCTTGAAAATCGCGGCTCATATAGAGCGCCAAACGCTGCTTGGCGCTCAACTTAGATCTGTCCGGCACGAGCACGGCATCTGCAAAGGCGGAAAGTTCCTTTTGCAGTTTCTCAAAACCTTCCATGCGTTCATCAAGCACGTCTGCCAGCTTTTCTTCAAAAAAGAGGGACTGCACAAAGCGTTCCCCAAAAGGGTGGATCGTGCTCAACTCGTTTTTGATCTCGGTAATGGCTTGATTTTCCATCATGGGCGTTGTTCGCACCAGTAATTTCGCCCGTAAAGAAGCGAAATCTGTGGACAAAAAGGCAATAAGGGTTGTCCCGAGACGATATTCCACGGGCTTGAAATCCGTTTCTACATATTCCTTTTTGGGGCCAAAACTCAAGCAATACAAGGCTCTCAAGGCTTTTCCTCCATTCGTGGACACAGCTGTGCAATGCGTGTGGTATATCATTTGTAACGCAATTAGTTTACCACATATTGAAATCTCCGTCAACGCTTGCTATCATTTTTGTGGAAGTTTAAATTCAGCACAAACGATCTTCCACAAAATTGAATGACCGCCGGAGCGTTTCTCTTTCGGGGAAGCAGGCCATGACCGTCTGATGACGCGAGCGTGCCAAGAATCAGAAATTGAGTTTCCGTCAGGCAGGAAACCGCTTCCGGGAAAACGGCAACAAGTTCACCGGTCTCTCCGCATAGTTTCAAGGAAAGGGGGGAGCAGGATGGCAAGCAAACCGGAGCTGCTGCATAATCAGGCGGCAGATGAGATCGGGCAGGACTTTCTTTTCGCATACCAGCGAGCCGTCCTGCTCGCCTTGCAGCGTCAAGGGGTTCTTAACGAAATGCAGTGTAGGAACTGCGTACAAAAATTAGAAGAGCAGATAAGAAATACAGGAAAATCAAAATCTGTAAAGGAATAGTGCCTTTCAGTATTCGCACAATTGCAAAGACACATTCTGTATCGTATGATACCACGAAAAGGAGGAGTTTTTATGTTACAAGTAGCAGCGTATTGCCGTGTATCCACGGATAAGGAAGACCAGGCAAATTCCTTTGAAGCGCAGCAGCGGTATTTCCGCGAGTACATCCAGCGCCAGCCGGATTGGGAGTTGCAAGGCATCTATGCTGACGAAGGATTTTCCGGCACATCGACCAACAAGCGCGTGGAGTTCAACAAAATGCTCCATGCGGCGGAGCTGGGACAGATCGACCTGATCGTGACCAAGGAGGTCAGCCGTTTCACCCGCAACACAGTAGACGCGCTGCAAATCACCCGCGAGCTGCGGCGGCGCGGCGTCGGCGTGCTGTTTCTCAATGACAGCCTGGATACCCGAACCAACGATGGGGAACTGCGGCTGACGATCATGAGTTCCTTCGCACAGGACGAAAGCCGAAGGACCTCTGAACGCTCCAAATGGGGGCAGATGCGCAGCATGGAAAAGGGCGTCGTTTTTGGCGGCTCGCTGCTGGGTTACGACGTGATTGGCGGCAAAATAACCGTCAACCCGGAGGGCGCGGAAGTTGTCCGGCTCATCTTCCATAAGTACCTGCAAGAGCGCAAAGGGTGCAGCACCATCGCGCGGGAGCTGCGGGAGGCCGGTATTCTCAGCAGCAAGGGCAACTGCCTTTGGTCGTCGGCCACCGTGACTAAGATCCTAAAGAATGAAAAATACTGCGGTGACCTAATCCAGAAAAAGACCTACACGCCGGACTATCTGACGCACGAAAAGAAGTACAACCACGGCAAGGAACCGCTGGTAGAACTAAAAGATCACCACGAGTCCATCATCGACCGCGAAACGTGGCAGGCGGTGCAGCGGGAGCTATCCCGCCGCAACCGTGCGACAGGCAGCGGCGGACACGGCAACCGCTATCCGCTCTCCGGCAAAATTCGCTGCGGCGAGTGCGGCAAGAGCTTCTCCCACCGCACCAAAAAGCGGCAAGACGGCAGTTCCTATTACCGCTGGTGCTGCTTCACCGCCACCAACGAGGGTCTGCGGCGCACAGACGGCGCAGGAAATGTCATCGGATGCAGCGTCGGGCGGCAGATCCGGGACGACATTGCCATGGATCTTCTACGGCGCTCCGTGAGCGCCGTGACGCTGGATAAGAAATCGATCATATCGAGCCTCACCCGAGTTGTGGAAAGCGTTCTGGCGTCCGGTGAGGACAGCGGCGAGCAGGAGCTGCGGCGGCTGGAGCTGGAGTTTGAAAAGCTGCAAGCCCGCAATGACACCATCCATGACCGCTTTTTCGACGAAAGCATCACCAAGGCTGACTATCAGCGCGCCAAAGCCCGTTGTGAAAGCGAAATGAACCAGGTGCAGGAGAAAATTGCCGCGATCAAACAGCGGCAGACGCTGAACACCGACACACAGACCCTAAAGCCGGACATCCGCACCGCCATCACGGGCATCGTCAGCGGACGCACGGCGGACGACGACTTTTACGGGCACCTCCTCCAACAGATGACCGTGTACCGGGACGGCAGGGTAGAGGTGGCGCTCAATCTGCTGCCCGCCAAGTGGGTCTATGTACTGGACGGACTGGAAAAATACCGCGCCAAAATTGGGGGCCATGACGCTTCCTCTGTGCCGATGTCGGTCAGCAGGCCCTTGAGCTCGGGGTAGGGCATGGAGTAGCGCTGGGAGAGGTAGCGCAGCGACGCGCCGAGCTCGCCGTCCGGGCCGCCGTACTGCGAGATGATCGCCGCGGCAAGCCGTGGATTCGGGTTCTTGATCTTGACGGGGTACTGTAACTTTTTCTCATATACAAACATTACTTTTCTCCCTCCAGATCCCACGGCCACGGATCATTCAGCCACTTGAAGCTGCCGGGCGTCACGTCCGTCTGCAAAATCGGGCCGTACTGCTTTTCATAGGTCTCGCGCCCCTCGCGGCCGAGCTTGATATACGACCAGTAGAGGTTCAGAACCTCGGTGTCCTCCGGGTGTGTGGTGAGATAAAGCCCCAGCTCGTCGATGGCAAAATCGAGCGCCATCAGCTCTGAGAGCGCCGTGTTGACGGCGGGGAACTTTGTCTTCATCTGCGCGTGAAAGGGTAGGTTCAGCCCCGGAAACAGCGTGCCGGCCTTGAGCGCGTCCTGTTGGGAATAGCGCTCGGGGTCGTTTTTCTGCACGGGGACATAGGGAAAAGCCAGCGGCGCGCAGCAGCCGTTCGGCAGTGTGCCCACGCCGGACTCGGCGCGCATGGCTCTGTTGTCGTCCAAAGAAGTCTCCTCCTTGCAAAGAAATCGGGCATCCGCCCACACCATCCTATGCAGCGGGAGAAAAAAGGGAAGCGGGGCTTTTCTTTTTGTTCAAAGTCCTGTATAATGAAAAGCACATAAGACCGCGCCGCGGGGCATACATTGTTCCGGGGTGAGGGGTATTTTGTTTATCGTTTTCGGAAAAAAGGCGTTTTACGCCATATTCGCGCTGCTGCTCGTGCTGACGGCGGCGACCGTCAGCATGCTTCTGCCGCCGGAGGCGGTGGAGACGAGCGTGTCGGCGCCGACAGGGAAGACCGTCTGGGTCATCGACGCGGGGCACGGTGGGGAGGACGGCGGGGCCGTCGCCGCCGACGGCAGCAAGGAAAGCGACATGAACCTCGCCATCGCGCGGCGGCTCGACGCGCTGCTCGTTTTTCTCGGCGAGGAGACGCGCATGACGCGCACAGAGGATATCTCCATCCACGATGCCAGTGCGTCCACGCTGCGGGAAAAGAAGCGCTCCGACCTCGAAAACCGCGTGGGACTGGTCAACAGCACGCAAGGCGCTATCCTTGTCAGCATCCACCAGAACAGTCTTCCGTCATCCAAGCAGACGCACGGCGCGCAGGTGTTTTACGGCAAAAAAGAGGGGAGTGCCGAGGTCGCGAATGCGGTGCAGCTCGCGCTGAATCAGACTGTCAATGCGGGCAATGAGAAGACAGAGAAGGCCATCGACGCGTCGATCTTCCTGATGAAAAACGTCACCGCGCCTGCAATCCTGATCGAGTGCGGATTTTTGAGCAATGAAAACGAAACGGCGCTTTTGAAAAGTGGCGAATATCAGCAAAGACTGGCCGTTGTGATTGCGTCCGGCCTTTTACAGCAGTAGCAGTAAAGCAAAAGGGGTTTACAATATGGCAAAGGCAAAAAGTGTATTTTTCTGCACGGAGTGCGGCAACGAAACGCCCAAATGGGCGGGCCGCTGCCCGAGCTGCGGCGCATGGAACACACTCGTCGAGCAGGCCGTCGGCGACGGTGCAAAGGCAAAAACGGGCGGCCGCAGCCGCGCGCTGCGCGCCAAGGCGCACCCGATCGCAGAGCTCGACACGGCGCAGGAGATCCGTTTTCCCACCGGCATGGGCGAGCTTGACCGCGTGCTCGGCGGGGGCGCTGTGCAGGGCTCGCTCGTGCTCGTCGGCGGTGCACCGGGCATCGGCAAGTCAACACTGATGCTGCAGATCTGCGGAAAACTGAGTGAAACCGCAAAAATTCTGTACGTTTCCGGCGAGGAATCGCCGCGTCAGCTCAAGCTGCGCGCCGACCGTCTCGGCGTGCAGTCGGACAACCTGTACGTGCTGTCCGAGACCTGCCTCGGTGATGTGCTGGAATCCGTCGAAGGAGAAAAGCCCGACGTTTTGATCGTCGACTCCATCCAGACGCTCTATCAGGACTCACTCGAATCGCCCGCGGGCAGCGTGGCACAGGTGCGCGCCTGCACACTGGAGCTGATGCAGCTGGCCAAAGGGGAGGGCATCACCGTCTTTGTCATCGGGCACGTCAACAAAGAGGGTTCTATTGCGGGCCCGAAGGTGTTGGAGCACATGGTCGACTGCGTTTTATATTTCGAGGGTGAGGCGCACATGAGCTATCGCATCCTGCGCGCGGCGAAAAACCGCTTCGGCGCGACGAACGAGATCGGCGTATTCGAGATGCGCAGCGAAGGCCTTGTCGAAGTGCCGAACCCGTCGGAAATGCTGCTTTCGGGACGACCTGACGATGCGCCCGGCACGTGCGTGACCTGCGTGATGGAAGGCCAGCGCCCGGTGCTGGCCGAGGTGCAGGCATTGCTTGCGCCCGCGGCGCAGTCAGTCTCGCGGCGGACAAGCAACGGCTTTGACTACAACCGCGCCGCCATGCTGATGGCGGTGCTCGAAAAGCGCGGCGCGCTCAAGGTGTCCGGCTGTGACGCGTTCTTGAACGTCATCGGCGGATTGAGCGTGGACGAGCCCGCAGCAGACCTTGCCGCCGTGCTGGCGCTCGCGTCGAGTTATCTCGACAAGCCCATCGGCAATCACGTCGCCGCCATCGGCGAGGTCGGCCTGACCGGCGAGCTTCGCAGCGTAAACCATTTGAGCGAGCGGCTCAGCGAAGTGCACCGTCTGGGCTTTGAAACATGCATCATCCCGAAGCAGCGCAAGGATCAGATCCGCTCGCCGCAGGGGCTTGCGCTGATCGAAGCGTGCAACATCGCCGAAGCGCTGCGCGCCATTGTGCAGGCGTAAACGCCGATGCGCCGATTGTAAAGCAGTTTCTATAATCTATAATATAGCAGTAAAACCGGCAGCGTTTTCACACTGCCGGACCCATAGAATCCCATGATCCTGACAAAGGAGGTTTTTGCCGCCAGCCACGCCAAAACGCTCATTTCCGCAAAAATACGTTTTTTCGCCCCCCTTAATTGAACAAAATTTTTATTTTGTTCAATTGAGTATAGACTTCAAAATGCCCCTCTCCATCGGCTCCTTTATTGAAAACCGCCGTACAGCTGATCAACGGCATGTGCGCTGTGCATCCCGTTCAAAGGATCAATCTCTGCGTAGCTTTGCTCTGCGTCGCGTTTGAACTGCCAACAACGCTCACAGATCAAAGCTGCTGAATTTTTTCTGGTATTTTGAAATCCAATACTTCGTAACTCCTCCGTATTTTTTCTTTCTGATTTAGATGAGCTGTTTCTGCGCCTGCACTGGCGCTCATTTACTATGAACGACTACCGCTTGGAATCGCCGCCGATCCTGCGCGATTTTCTATCCTACCACGAGACCATCAAAGCCCACTCGCAGAAAACGGTCGATGAATATTTCCTCGACCTGCGCAACTTTTTCCGCTATTTGAAGCAGTCGCGCGATCCGTCGCTGCGCGGCCTCCCTCTCAATGAAATTTCCATCATGGACGTCGATCTTGACTTTGTGAAAAAAGTAACATTGACCGATATTTACGCCTACATGACCTATCTGAGCCGTGACCGCGTGCTGCATCAAAACAGCGACGTGTCCGACTACGGCCTGAATGCCGCGTCCAGAGCGCGAAAAATCGCGACGATTCGGTCTTTTTACAACTATTTGGTCAATAAAGCGCACCTTTTGGACACGAATCCCTGCAAGGACCTCGATTCCCCCAAGATCAAAAAGTCGCTGCCGAAGTACCTGACGCTCGACGAGAGCGTGCAGCTTTTGCAGTCCGTCGACGGGCAGAACCGCGAGCGCGACTACTGCATTCTGACGATCTTTCTAAACTGCGGGCTGCGCATTTCCGAGCTCTGCGGCCTTGATTTGCAGGACATTCAAGATGACGCGCTGCGCGTGCTCGGCAAGGGCAACAAGGTGCGCATCGTCTACTTAAACGACGCCTGCAAGGATGCGCTCAAGCGTTATCTCGCCGTCCGCCGCCCCATCTCCGGCCGCGATCACAATGCCCTCTTTCTCTCCTCGCGCAACGAGCGCATCAGCCGCTCGAGCGTCCACGCACTCGTCAAAAAGCACCTGAGCGCCGCGGGGCTCGACGCTTCAGAATACTCCTCGCACAAGCTGCGCCACACGGCGGCAACGCTCATGCTGCAAAACGGCGTGGACGTCAAAGCCGTGCAGGAGGTGCTCGGGCATGAGCATCTGAACACGACGGAGATCTACACACACATTGATAACGACGCGCTGCGCGTTGCTGCAAAGGCAAATCCCTTGTCGCATATAAAGATGAAAAAGAACGAGGATTAAAATTGACTTTCCCGGCTTCATCCGATATACTTAATAGTTGATGAAATGTATTTTTCAAGGAGGGTTTCCATGAATACAAAAGAGCTTTCCCCCATCTGCCGGCAGGTGCGGCGCGACATCATCACGATGACCGCCAACGCCGGCAGCGGTCACCCCGGCGGCTCGCTGTCCGCTGTGGAACTGATGACCAGCGTTTTCTTCAACCACATGCGCGTTGACCCCAAGAACCCGCACGATTCCGACCGCGACCGCTTCGTGCTCTCCAAGGGTCATGCGGCTCCCTGCTACTACGCGGTCCTCGCCGCCAAGGGCTTTATCTCCCGCGACGAGTATGCGAACTTCCGCCAGCTCCACTCCATCCTGCAGGGCCACCCCGACGCGAAAAAGGTCCCCGGCGTGGACGCCTCCACGGGCTCTCTCGGTCAGGGCGTGTCCATCGCCGTCGGCATGGCGCTGGGCGCCAAGCACCTCGGCAAGGATACGAAGGTCTTCGCCCTCGTCGGCGACGGCGAGAGCCAGGAAGGACAGATCTGGGAGGCTTATATGGCCGCCGCGCACTATAAGCTCGACAATCTGACCGTCATCATCGACAACAATGGCCTACAGATCGACGGCACGAACGACCAGGTCATGAGCCTTGGCGATCTGCCCGCCAAGCTCCGCGCGTTCGGCTTTGACCTCGTCGAGCTGCCCGACGGCAACGATCTTGACGCCGTCGAGGCCGCACTCTCCAAGCCTACCATGCCCGGCAAGCCCAAGGCCATCCTTGCACACACCGTCAAGGGCAAGGGCGTTTCGTTCATGGAGAATCAGGTCGGCTGGCACGGCAAGGCCCCAAATGCCGAGCAGCGCGAGCAGGCTTTGAAGGAATTGGAGGACTAAGAACATGGCTGATAAAATTGCAACCCGTCAGGCTTACGGCGAAGCGCTGATCGAACTGGTCGAAAAGAACGATAAGGTCGTCGTGCTCGACGCCGACCTCGCCAACGCCACGCAGACCTGCAAGGTCGCCAAGGCGCACCCTGAAAAATTCTACAACTGCGGCATTGCCGAGGCTAACATGGTCGACATCGCCGCCGGTATGTCCACGATGGGGCTCATCCCCTACTGCTCTTCGTTTGCGATGTTTGCGGCCGGCCGCGCCTATGAGCAGATTCGCAACTCCATCGCCTATCCCCACTTCAATGTCAAAATCTGCGCGACCCATGCGGGCGTCAGCGTCGGCGAGGACGGCGGCAGCCACCAGTGCATCGAGGACATCGCCCTCATGCGCGTCATCCCCGGCATGACGGTCATCTGCCCCGCGGACGCCAACGAGGCCAAGGCCGCCACCATGGCGATCGCCGAGATGAACGGTCCTGTCTACATGCGCCTTGCGCGTCTCGCCTCCCCCGTGTTCGAGGGCGACATGGTCAAGCCCTTTGAGATCGGCAAGGCCAATGTCCTGCGCGAGGGCAAGGATGTCGCGATCTTCGCGACCGGCCTGATGGTCAGCGAATCCCTCGCCGCCGCGGAGAAGCTCGCCAAGGAGGGCATCGACGCCGCCGTCATCAACATCCACACCATCAAGCCCATCGACGCTGCGTGCGTCACCGAATGGGCTGAAAAGTGCGGCAAGGTCATCACCGTCGAGGAGCACAGCGTCATCGGCGGCCTGGGCGACGCCGTGGCTGACGTCCTGATGGGTAAGGTCAACTGCAAGTTCCACAAGATCGGCGTGAACGACCGCTTCGGCCAGTCCGGCAAGGCGGCGGACGTGCTGCGCGAATACGGCCTGACGGCCGACCAGATCGCCGAGACCGTCAAGGCGAACATCTGATGAACACCGCGCCCGAGTGCATCGACATGACGGAATCGCTGCGCTGCGGCGCAGGCCGCCTGCTTTATAACGGAGATGAAGGCTCTCTCGTCCTCAGCACGGACGGAACGTTTCTGCTGAGCGACATGCTGGACGGCATGCTACTGTGCGAAAAGATTCGCACGCTCTGCCCTGCCGCTCCCAAACTGTTCACCGTCAAAAGCGACGATGCCGCAGCAGCGCTGATGCGGGAATTCTCCCTGCACGATTCCATGCGCTGCACGCAGTGGGTCTATGAAAAGAGCGAGCCCCCCTGCCCCGTCACGGCGGATATCCGCCCGCTGACGCAGGAGCACGCGGCGCTGGCCGCGTCCGTCTATCACGACGGCGACGGTGCGTACATCCGTAACCGCATCGAACACGGCGCACTCTTCGGCGTATTTGAGAGCGATGCCCTCGCAGGCTTCGCCGGTTTTCATGACGACAGCAGCATGGGCATGCTCGAAATTCTACCGCCGTTCCGCCGCCGCGGGTATGCCGCGCAGCTGGAAGCATTTCTGATCGCCGCAGCGCTGAAGGAGGGCCGCACGCCCTACTGCCACGTGGTCGACGGAAACGAAGCGTCGCTGCATTTGCAGCGGAAAATGGGCCTCACCTGCACCCGCCTTCCCGCGATCTGGGTCAATTAAGCAAAGAAAGGAGACAAAGCGAATCGGTTTTGTCTCCTTTTTTCAAAAATATCGCAAATCCTCTTGCAAAATCAAATTTCTGTGTTACAATGCAATTAGTTCCAAACGTACCAAACATTTGAAATAACTTTTTATCAAAGGAGAAGATATTATGCCGCTCGTAACATCCACTGAAATGTTCAAAAAAGCCTATGACGGCGGATACGCCATCGGCGCGTTCAACGTCAACAACATGGAGATCGTGCAGGGTATCACCGAGGCCTGCCAGGAAGAGCACGCGCCCGTGATCCTGCAGGTCAGCAAGGGCGCCCGCGCCTACGCGAACCACACCTACCTCGTCAAGCTCGTGGAAGCTGCTGTCGAGTGCTGCCCCGATATCCCCATCGTGCTGCACCTTGACCACGGCCCGGACTTCGAGACCTGCAAGTCCTGCATCGACGGCGGCTTCACCTCCGTCATGATCGACGCCTCCTCCAAGCCCTTTGCCGAAAATATCGAGATCACGAAGAAGGTCGTCGAGTACGCACATGACCACGGCGTCGTGGTCGAGGCCGAGCTCGGCACCCTCGCCGGTATCGAGGACGAGGTCAAGGTCGCCGCGCACGAGGCGTCCTACACCCATCCCGAAGAAGTCGAGGAATTCGTCTCCAAGACCGGCTGCGACTCCCTTGCCATCGCCATTGGTACCTCTCACGGCGCTTACAAGTTCAAGCCCGAGCAGTGCACCGTCAATGAGCAGGGCATCCTCGTCCCGCCCCCGCTGCGCTTCGATGTGCTGAAGGAAGTCTCCAAGCGTCTGCCCGGCTTCCCCATCGTGCTGCACGGCTCCTCCTCCGTCCCGCAGGAGTATGTCAAGATGATCAACGAGCACGGCGGCAAGATGCCCAACGCTATCGGCGTGCCCGAGGATCAGCTGCGCGAGGCCGCAAAGCTCTCCGTCTGCAAGATCAACATCGACTCCGACCTGCGCCTTGCCATGACCGGCACCGTGCGCGCCTTCCTCGATGAACATCCCGACAAGTTTGACCCGCGCGAGTATCTCAAGCCCGCCCGCGCCAACATCAAGGAGCTCGTCCGCCACAAGCTCATCGATGTGCTCGGCTGCGCTGGCAAGGCCTAAGCGATAAGGAGAACTGCTATGAGTGAATTGAAAGGCGCGTGCATCATCGGCCAGTCCGGCGGCCCGACCTCCGTCATCAACGCGAGCGCTTACGGCGTCATCCGCACGGCGCTCGATTCCGGCTGCATCACGAATGTCTACGGCGCAGAGCACGGTATCAAGGGCGTGCTCGAAGACCGCCTGTTCGACATGAGTCAGGAAGACCCGAAGGAGCTGGAGCTTTTAAAGTACACCCCCTCCTCCGCCCTCGGCTCCTGCCGCTACAAGATGAAGGACCCCGACGAGGACGACACCGATTACAAGCGCATCCTTGAGGTATTCAAAAAGCACGACGTCCGCTATTTCTTCTACAACGGCGGAAATGACTCGATGGATACCTGCAATAAGATCAGCAAGTACATGCAGAAGGTTGGCTACGAGTGCCGCGTCATGGGCGTGCCCAAGACGATCGACAACGACCTTTATGGCACCGACCACTGCCCCGGCTACGCCAGCGCCGCCAAGTACATCGCGACGAGCCTGATGGAGGTCTATCAGGACGCGCACGTCTACGACACGGGCATGATCTGCATTGTCGAGATCATGGGCCGCCACGCCGGTTGGCTGACTGCCGCCGCCGCGCTCGCGACGAAGTACGGCGCGGGTCCCGACCTCATCTACCTGCCCGAGACTGATTTCGACATGGACACGTTCCTTGCCGACGTCGAGCGCATCTACAAGGAGACCGGCAGCTGTATGGTCGCCGTATCCGAGGGCATCCACTATGCCGATGGCAGCTTTGTCTCTGAGGCCAAGACCAGCACGACGGACGGCTTTGGCCACGCGCAGCTCGGCGGCCTCGCCGCGCTGCTGGCGAGCATCGTGAAGGAAAAGACCGGCGCGAAGGTGCGCGGCATTGAGCTGTCGTTGCTCCAGCGCTGCGGCGCACACCTCGCAAGCGAGACCGATATCGAAGAGGCCGTCATGGCCGGTCGTGCCGCGGTGGAGAACGCCGTCGCCGGCATCACCGACAAGATGGTCGCCTTTGAGCGTGAGACTGTGGACGGCCACTACGTTTGCAAGACGAAGCTGCTGCCGCTCACCGAGGTCGCAAACTTCGAGAAGAAAATTCCCATCGAGTGGATCAACGACTCTCACAACGGCGTCAAGCAGGAGTTCATCGACTATGTCCTCCCCCTCATCCAGGGCGAGCCCAAGCTCCCGAAGGAGGACTCCCTCCCCCGTTTCGCCAAACTCAAAAAAGTGCTGGCCAAGTAAATTTTTCAGTAAAAAAGGAACCGATTCTTTCGAATCGGTTCCTTTTTATATCATTCCGGTCAGTCCTCTGCAAACCACTCGCCGAGAATATCTGTGGAAAGCGGCAGCGTCGTTTCCTTCGTGCCGCTTTCCGTGTAGAGCGTCAGCGTAACGGTATTGTCCTGTGCGTGATAGGTCTCCGCCCGTGCGGTCACGCCGAGGGGCTCACTCAGGCGCGCAAGCTGCGCGTCCGCCTTATCCCAGTCGACCTCACTGCGCTGAGAGCCCCCCTCCGCGGCGTTCCAACGGTAGACAAAAACACACGACATACCGTCGCCAAAGGTGCTGCGCGTAATGAGTTCGCTGCGCCCATCTCCCGTGAGATCAAGCGGCCACGCGCCGTCGCCCTCCGCCGCATCATCAAAGTCATAGCCAACGGTCCTTCCCGCATAGACGAAGCCCTGCTCCGTCAGCGCATAGAAGTCACAAACTGTCATAACTATGCCTTGGATCGTTTCAAGCTCGAAGCCCGGAAATCCGAGCACATCGTCCCGTGCGGTGAGGGAGACTTTTTCGGCAGCGTTGCCATTCCCGATCCAAGTGCCGCGATTCACGCCGAACGGTATGTCGATCTCCGCACCGTCCGCGCCAAAGAGCGCGTAGCGCGCATAGCCAGCCTCATCCGGCTCGTAGACTCTCAGCGTGACGGTCTGATCACCGACCTCCTCGGTCTGCGTGAGCAGCACGGTGGGCGCGTCAGCCTCCTCCGGTGGCAATTCCTCTATGATGGGCTGCGGGGTGCGGCTTGCTAAGATGATGCTGACAAGCGCCGCTGCCACCAGCAGCGGCAGCGCGATCTTTCGGCTCATATCCTCTTCCTCCTGTTATCCTTCTTATAGAACAGCATAACAGCGGGCAGTGGAAATGACAAGTTACAAAGTGATGACATTCCAGTTACAGGAATGTAACAAAGCGAGAGGAACCTCCTCTCGCTTTGTTTCTTTACAGGATGATACAGATGAGACCGCCCGTGCCCTCGTTGATGATGCGCTCAAGCGTCTGGCGGAGCTTGAGGCGCGCGTCGTCCGGCATGTGCTTGAGCTTTGCCTGCAAGTCTTCGTTCACGATCTCGTGGAAGCTGCGGCCGAAGATGTTGGACTGCCAGATCTTCGTCGTGTCGCCCTCGAACTCCTGCAAGAGGTAGTTGACCATGTCCTCGCTCTGCTTTTCGTTGCCGACGATGGGCGAAACCGTCGTTTCGATGTCGGCGCGGATGATATGCAGGCTCGGCGCGCTCGCCTTGAGCCTCACACCGTAGCGCCCGCCCTGCTTCATGATCTCCGGCTCTTCGAGGTTCAGCTCGTCGACCGTCGGCACAACGATGCCGTAGCCTCTCTCGCGCGCATCGGACACCGCCTGCGCCACCTTGTCGTACTCCGCCTTGACCGACGAGAGCTCAGTGAGAAGGCTCAGCAGATCGCCGTCATCCTTCACATCGAAGCCCGACTGCTCGCTCAGCGTCCGGTAGAACAGTGCGCGCGGGAGCTGCAATTCCGCCGCGGCGACGCCCGTGCCAAGCTGAATGGACGTGATGCGCGCGCTGCTGACGCTTTCGCAGCCGCCGATGGCGCTGATCGCGCCCTGCACCTCTCGGATACAGTGGAGGCTGCCTGTGTTCTCGCGGATGGCCTGATAGAGGCCGCTTTTGATCGGGTGATCGTCGGCAAGCGCCTCGACCCACGGCGGGATGAAGAGGTCCAGCTCGCAGAGCGGGAACTCGTAAAGGATGGCCTTGAGAATCATTCCCACTGCGTTGTCGTCGAGCGTCAGGCAGTTGACGGGCAGACATGTCACGCCATAGCGTGAAGCGATATCCCTTGCCATTGCCTGCACGCGATCGCTTTCCGGCTCTGTCGCGTTGAGCAGGACGAGGAAGGGCTTGCCGATCTCCTGTAATTCGCGGATGACGCGGCCCTCGGCCTCTATGTAGTCCTCGCGCGGGATATCGGTGATACTGCCGTCGGTCGTCACAACGATGCCGATGGTCGAATGCTCGCGGATGACGCGCGTTGTGCCAAGCTCCGCCGCCTCACTCATCGTCACCTCGTGGTCGAGCCACGGCGTCGAGACCATGCGCGGGCTCTCGCCCTCCATCTGCCCCGTCGCGCCGGGGATCATATAGCCCACGCAGTCGATGAGCCGAACCGAGCAGCTGCTTCCCTCGTCAAGCGCAATGTCCACCGCCTCTTCCGGCACGAACTTCGGCTCCGCCGTCATCACCATGCGGCCGCTGCCGCTCTGCGGCAGCTCATCCTTCGCCCGCTCGCGGCGGTAGACATTGTCGATATTCGGGATGACCTGCGTTTCCATAAAGCGCTTGATGAACGTCGACTTGCCCGCGCGCACGGGGCCGACGACGCCGATGTAGATGTCCCCCGCCGTGCGGGTCGAAATATCCTGATAGATCTCCGTATTCATGCTCATACCCTCTTCCTCCGTTCCTCAGCGCCTGCGCGGGATCAGCAGCAGCTTTCCGATCACCGCGGCGGATTCCTCCTTGAGCTCGTTGGCCGCGAGGATGGCCTCGACCGTTGTGCGGTACAGCTTGGCAATATCCCACAGCCGCTCGCCCTGCTTCATCGCGCGGAGCACGAGCGAGGGGACGTTCTCGTCCTTTTTCCCGCACTCCTCGGCCTCAAGCGACTGAAGACAAGGATAACGCGGCGTTTCCGCCACGCTGACGGCAAACGTTACGGGGAAGCGCAGCTCCACGCCGTCCGCGCCGACGGACGCGGCGATCTCGCCCGCGTATATGTCCTGCACCCGCGCCTGTCCGTTGCCCGGAAGGTCGGTCTCGAGCAGCACCTCGCTCCGCCGCTCGGAGAGCAGCGGCACGGCGTTTTCGTCGAGATACAGCACGCGCAGATTCGCCGTCGCGCGCAGCGACGCGCTCTCTCCCCCGCCGCTCACGCCCGCGCTGCTGAAGATCACGTCCGTCGCCAGCACCGTCTGCACCTCGGCCCCGGTCTCGATCTTTTCGCGCACGAGCTGCTCGCGCAGCACCAGCGCCGCGCTGTCGCACAGCTCGACCGTCTCCGTCTTCGCGGTCAGGTCGTAAGCCGTGCTGTAAAGGTCCGCCACACAGCAAACGCTTTTCACCTCGCGCACCGCTGTGAACGCGCTGATGTAGAGCCGCAGCGAGATGGCGCGGTTGTTGTCCGGCTCGCTCTCGCTGCCGACATGGATCTCCGCGCCTGTCAGGCGCAGCGACGCGCGCACCGTCATCTCGCCCTCCTCTTCGGCAAGTCCGTCTAGGATCTGCGAAAACGGCAATTCACTGCTCATCGACGCAAGATTCCCGCTCTCATCCAAGTAGATGGCATCCAGCCGCGCGACGCCCTTGAGCACGATCTTGTTGCCGATCGACTTGCAGTCAGTCACGCGCAGCGCGCACTTTGTGCGTAAAAGCTCCTGAATGGGCTCCTTCGTGCCCGAAAGCAGCACTTCATCGGAAAACGTGAAGTCCTTTTCCCGAATGGCGCGGATAATACCGATGTCCTTTTTCTCGCACAGCGTTTCGATCTTGTAGGCTTCCTGCTCCTTCACGCCGCTGCACACGCTCAGCGACGCGGGCACGTAGGGCGTAAGCGTCAGCTCCACGTTTACGCGCGTGAACACCTTGCGCGGATTGAGCATGCGCACTTCGCACGAGCAGAGCCGGCCGTCGAGGCAGCTGTCCGCGCTGCCGCTCAGCGCGCGCCCCTCGATCGTCTCGTCGAGCGGCAGCGTATATTCAAACGACTTCATCCCCTGCGCGTCCTCGGCCACGTACAAAAGCGTCATGCGGACCGTGCCCGACACCTGCGCTTTTCCGTCTGCGATCTCACGGCTGCGCAGGAAAAGGCACCCGCTCGCATCCACGATGCGGGCGATGTCCGGCAGATAGTCCGGCACGATGGTCTCCGTTGTCTCCTCGCGGTTCTCGCTGAGCTGCGGTAACGCCTGATAACAGGCAAACTGCTCCTTTTTCAATTCCAGTTCCATTGCAGTCCCTCTCCTTCGGCTAAGTGGTTACTGCACTCTATGCACTATGGACGCGCGTTATGCTTCCTCCCTGACGCCAAATACGCGCCGCAGCAGCGACGAGAGGACCTTGGGTGATTTCCAAACGACAATTTTCATGCTTTTCCCTCCCAATATTCATACTCTTTTCAACCGATGTTAGAATCTGCGCAGGCAGCCGATGCCGCAAAAGATGAGAAGAAACGCGACCAGAAACATCAGCGCCCCCACCGGAAAAACAGCCGCGATGAAAATACCGAGCCCCAGCGCCAGCGCGCAAACACCCACGCAGTGCCACGGGCCGAACAGCGGCGGTCCCGGCGGGCGCGGCGGCGGATTCGAATACATGCTTTTCCCCTCCTCTCCCGGCGTTCGCCTGCTCCATTCTATACAAAAGCGGCCGCCGCGTTCCTGCTTTATCGTGACAAAGCGTCGAACTTCGTCACGTTGTCCTTTGTAATACTTGACATTCTCTCATCTTTATGTAATATTAAGAACAACTTCACTTGATCGCGGCTCTGCGAGCGTGTTCCGCACTGACCGCAACGGAAAGGACGGCACACCCATGCAGGAAATGAGCAGAAGAAATCAGCACTTTACCGACTCCGTCATTCGCAGAATGACGCGTATCTCCAACGAATGCGGCGCGATCAACTTAGCGCAGGGCTTCCCCGATTTTGACCCGCCCAAGGAGATGATGGACCGCCTCGAGGTCGTGAGCCACGAAGGCCCCCATCAGTACCCCATCACGATGGGTGCGCCGAATTTCCGCCAGGCCATCGCGCGCAAATGCGGTCACTTCATGGGCCGCACCATCGACCCCGAGACCGAGATCGTCGCGACCATCGGCTCGACCGAAGCGATGGTCGACACGCTCTTCGCCCTGACGAATCCGGGCGACCGCGTCGTGATGTTCTCCCCGTTCTTCGAAAACTACCGCGCACAGGTCATCATGGCCGACTGCGAGCCGGTCTTTGTCCCTCTGAATCCGCCGACGTTCTCCTTTGACCCGAACGTGCTCGAAGATGCGTTCCGCGGCGGTGCGAAGGCCATCATCATCTGCAATCCCTCGAACCCGAGCGGCAAGGTCTTCACCGAGGAAGAGCTCAAGACCATCGCCGACCTCTGCATCCGCTACGACGTTTACGCCATCATGGACGAGGTGTATGAGCACATCATCTACGACGGCCGCAAGCACGTCTACATGAACAGCATCCCCGGCATGTGGGAGCGCACGGTCTCCTGCTCATCGCTCTCCAAGACCTACTCCGTCACCGGCTGGAGACTCGGCTATGCCATCGCGCCGGAGAACATCATGGCGCGCATCCGCCAGTACCACGACTTCAACGCCGTCGGCTGCCCGTCGCCTCTGATGGAGGCCGCCGTCGTCGGCCTCAACATGCCGCTGAGCTACTATGACGAGTTCGGCGCGCACTACGCGCACATGAAGAAGATCTTCACCGAGGGCATGCGCGACATCGGCATCCCCTTCACCGATCCCGAGGGCACGTACTTCGTGCTGGCCGACATCTCCCCGTACCTCAAGAAGGGCCAGAGCGACGTCGACTTCTGCGAGCAGCTGGCGAGAAAAGCCGGCGTCGGCGCCGTGCCGGGCAGCTCGTTCTTCAATGAACCGATCAACAATATTGTGCGTCTGCACTTCGCGAAGAAGGATGAGACGCTGTACGCTGCGCTGGATCGGCTGAATCATATCAAGGATATGATGTGAGTTTTTCGCACTTCATGCGGAAGGAATGTTCCCCACACAGTGTGGGGACGCGACAAAGGGGGGCTATTCTCTTTCCTCGGAAAGAGAATAGCCCCCCTTACACCCCCCAAGAGAAAGGGTTTTGATTGGCAATCTCGGGCTTGCACAAGTCTTTTGCCTCCGGAATGTAATGCCTGCGCGCGGTGTTGCCGCGTCAGCATTGCAAGACGATTTGTCTCTGCTTCTATTATCCGCTGCCGCTCTGCTGATCTTGTAGAAGTGCGCAGTAATTCCCGTCTATCGCCAGTCCCATCAATGCGGCGAGCGCCAGCAATGCCGCATTTGGCACACAGTCTGCCGCCGAGTAAACGTCACTCGCGCCTCACGGTAGTAAGGCGCGGTTGAGAGTGGTAACGAGGCGGTAGGGATTCATGGCAAAGCCATGTACACCGCACCTGATTGCGCAGCGCGTGTAGCTCTTCGAGCTACAAACTGCCAATGTAAAATTTCTCTCGGAGGATTTAAAGGGGGATACTCTCTTTTGAAAGAGAGTATCCCCCTTTAGTTGCCCGTTTCCGCACAGTGCGGAAAACCGCCGCTGCACGGTGCAGCAGCAGATCACAGCAGTGTATCAATGCCGATTTGCACTTCCGCAGAGTCAGCAGATTCGGGACCTCCGAACCGAGAGACAAATTCTTCCTCGGAAAGAATAGGAACCCCCAGTTCCTTTGCCCTTTTCGTCTTCGACGAATTCGATTCCCCGTCGTTGCTGACGAGGTACGTTGTCTTCCCCGAGACGCTGCCGGTCACGGCGCCGCCTTGCTGTTCGACGTAGGCTTTGAACGCGCTGCGGTTTTTGAAGAGGTGCACATCGCCCGTGATGACGAAGCTCAGACCTTTGCAGGTTCCGTCGGCCTCCTGCTTGGGGGCGACGTCCTCCAGTGTGAGCTCTGCCATCAGGCGGTCGAAGAGGTTTTTGTTTTCATCGTCAGCAAACCAGTTCAGGAGCGCGTTTGAACGCTCGACGCCAATACCGTCCACGTCCTCGAAGCCCTCGCCGCTCTCGATGCGTGATAAAAAGCCCTTCGTGCCGAGCGCTGCGATGAGCTTCTTGCCCGCGTCCGCGCCGATGTTTGGGATGCAGAGGGCGAAGATCAGGTGGATTGGGTCGACTTTGCGGCTCTTTTCGATGGCCGCCAACAGATTCGCGCAGGACTTTTCACCAAAGCCTTCGAGCTTTACGATCTCGTCCGCGTGCGCGTCCAGATGATAGAGGTCGGCAAAATCGCGCAGATAGCCGCGGTTGACGAACTCGTGCAGCGTTTGCACGGAGAGGCCGTCGATATCAAGCCCGCCCTTGCTCGCAAAGCGGACAAAGCGCTTCAAGTGCTTGGCGGGACAGTTCGGATCGGTGCAGCGCAGCGTCTTCACGCCGCTGATGGGACTGATACGCACCTCGGTCGCCGCGCCGCAGACGGGACAGGCCGTCGGGACTTCATAGCTGCCCTCGGCCCTGACGACCGCGATGCACTTCGGGATGATCTTGTTGGCCTTGATGATGCGAAGCTCGGTCTTGCGGTCCTTGCCGATGCCGAGGCGCTCGAGCTCGCTGACGTTGCAGAGGCTTGCGCGCGTGACAGTCGTGCCCTCGAGCTGCACAGGGTCAAAGACCGCGACCGGCGTGATGGTCGAGGCCGCGCACGACCATTCGATGTGATCGAGCACCGTGTCGGCGGAAACGTCCGCCCACTTGTAGGCAAGACCCGCGCGCGTGGCGTGATGACCCGTCACGCTGCCGGTCGCGGCGTAGTCCGTGTCGTCGTAGGTGATGACAAGGCCGTCCACGGGAATGCCCATCTCGCCGGAGTCGACCTTTTTCGTCCAGCGCGCGATGGCGTCGGGCAGGTCCTTCGCGCTCGTGCGCTCGCGCTCGACAGTTGTAAAGCCCATTTGGTCAAGATAGTCCATCCGCGCGCCCCAGGAGCGGATCACTTCATCCGTGTGGACGAGCGTAAAGGCGTTGAACGTCACGTTGCGCTCTTTCACCTTGTCGAGATTCGTCTTGTCGAGCGCCAGCGTGCCGGCGGCGAGGTTGCGGGGGTTTGCGTAGCGGTCGTCCGCGTCCTCGAGCGTGTCGTTGATGGCCTCGAAATCTGCATAGGAGATGGTCGCCTCGCCGCGCACGACGAGGTGGCCCTTGTCGCTGATTTTCGCGGGAATACCGCGGATGGCGGAGGCCATATACGTGATGTTCGTGCCGACGGTGCCGTTGCCGCGCGTCAAAACGCGCGTGAGCGCGCCGCCGTCATACGTCGCCACAAGCGTCGAGCCGTCGAGCTTCCACGAGAGCCAAATGTCGCGCTCGCCCGCCCAGTCCTGCAATTCCTCGGCCTTTTTCGTCTTGGCGAGCGAGAGCGCGGGGTACTCGTGCGCTTCCTTCTCCCCCTCGCCGTCCATTTCGTTTCCGGAATGGCTCGTCACCTGCGTGGGACTGTCGGGCCGGACATAGCCGGTCTCTTTTTCCAGAGCGGTCAGCTCGTCAAACAGAGCGTCCCACTCGTAGTTCGTCATCTGCTCCTCCTGCCCGCCGTAGTAAGCGTCGGAGGCGGCATTCAGCCGTGTTACGATCTCGTCGATCCGGATATTTTTGTCCATAGTGCGTTCCCTCTCTCCGGCGGTGCGCAAAAGGCAGTCAGCCGTTGTTCATGATGTAATCTTCCGCGTTCTGCTCCATGTCCTCGCCATTGCTGAAATAGGTGTAATTGTCCGGCACGGAGCCGACGATAACGGTCTCCGCCACGGAATAGGTGTTGCTGAATTTTGTCGTTGTGGAAAAGCCCGGCAGGAGAATGCTGACGTAGACGTCCACCACAAGATAAATTTGGTGCTTCGTCTGGTTGATGCCCGCCGACGTGAACGCATTTTCAAAATGCGCGCTCGACGAGCCGACCGACTGCATCCGCACGCGGATCAGCGGCCCGCGCCCTGCCAAAAACGGCGAGCCGAGCAGCGTGCCGACCGGCACGGAGAGTTCCTTCGTCGTCACCTCGGAGAGCTTTTCGAGTACCTCGTCGATGATGGCGGACTGCAAACGGTTGAACTCCGCCATGTTGCTCTTGACCGCCGTGATCTTTCCCTCGTTGTCCTTTTCAAAGGAGATGAGCTGGTCGTAATCTACGCCGCCGCTGTAGATCGTCTCGTTCACGGCGGCGGTCACGATGCCGTTGACCGTATTTGACACGCGCGCCGTTGCGAGCGACGTGAGCACGGGTTTTAGGTGCGTCATTGCCACGATGGCGAGCGCCAGCAGCGCCGCGAGCAAAAACAGCACAAGCAGCAGCGCCCGCTTCTTTCCCGAAAGTCTTCTGTGTCTCCATTTCGGCACAGAGCCTCACCCCGATTCCAGTGAAGCCTATGCCGCGCGGGCTTTTCCCTATTCGCCCAGCGCCATGACGAGCTTCTTGAACACCTTGCCGCGCTCCATGAAGTTCGCGAACTGGTCGAACGCCGCGCACGCGGGCGAGAGCGTCACGATGTCGCCGCGCACCGCGCGCTCGTAGGCGGTCTTCACGCAGTCCTCCAGACTCTCGCAGCGCACGATCTCGGGGCTGCCGTGATAGCCCGGGCACTCGCGCACGGCCTTTTCGATGGCGTCCGCTGTCGCGCCGCACAAAATAAGCAGCTTGACGTGCTTTACCACCTCGGGTGCAAGGGGTGCAAAGGGAATATGCTTGTCATATCCGCCCGCGAGCAGAATGACCTTTTCGTTGAACGCGTTGAGCCCCGCGATGGTACGCGTCGGGCTCGACGCGATGGAATCGTTGTACCACTGCACGCCGCGGATCGTCCGCACCGGCTCGATGCGGTGCTCAACGCCGACAAAGGTACGCGCAGTCTCGCGCATGACCTCGTAGGGCACCAAACCGTCGAGCGCTGTCACGGCGGCGAGGTAGTTTTCGACATTGTGCATCCCCGGCAGACGGATGTCAGAGATCTGCATGACCGCTTCCTCGCATCCGTCATGGCGCAGGACGATGGTATCTCCGCGAAGGAATGCGCCGTCCGCGACCTCTTCGCGGCGGCTGAAGAGCCGCATCCACGCTGCCGCCTTTTTCGAGAGCTTGCGCGTGATGTCGTTGTCCTCGTTGAAAATGGCGATGTCGTCCTCGTGCTGATGGAGATAGATATTCTCCTTCGCCGCGATGTACTCGTCCATATCCTTGTGCACATCCAGATGGTTCGGCGCAAGGTTCGTCATCACCGCGATGTGCGGCGAGCGCTTCATATCAAGCAGCTGGAACGACGAGAGCTCGACGACCGCGAAGTCTTCAGGCTGCATCTTCTCCGCGTCGCACAGCAGCGGGTGGCCGATGTTGCCGCCGAGATACACGGTCTTCCCCGCCGCGCGCAGTATTTCGGCCATGATGCTCGTCGTGGTGGTCTTGCCGTCGCTGCCCGTCACGCCGATGATCGTACATGGGCAGACCTCGAAAAAGATCTCCATTTCCGACGTCACGACGCTGCCGCGCGCTTTCGCCTCGAGCAGCGCCGGAACGTCCGGCCGCATGCCCGGCGTGCGGAAAACGACGTCCGCGCGCAGATCATCGAGGTAGCCTTCGCCAAGCTGCAAGTGCGCGCCCAGCGCTTCGAGCTGCTCCGCGCGCTCGCCTAAGTCCTCGCGGCTCTTTTTGTCGCAGGCGATGACCTGCACACCGTTTCGGCACAAAAGCTCGATGAGCGGCGTGTTGCTCACGCCGATGCCGAGCACTGCCGCTGTTTTTCCCCGCAGAGAGGATAGATATTCCTGTATCGTCATAGACGTTCATCCTTTCGTCTGCACATACAAATTCAATATATAGTATAGCGCAGGAACGGCAAAATAGCAATGCATTTTCCGTTGACAAGCACCGCGCCATGGGCTAAAATAGTTGTGCGAGTATGACAGACAGTCGCGCGGCGAGGCCGAAAGGCCCGCTGTGAGGAAAGTCCGGGCTCCACAGGGCAAGGATAACGGGTAACGCCCGCCCAGAGCGATCTGAGGAAAAGTGCAACAGAAATAGACCGCCCGAGGTATGCAAGTATCTCAGGTAAGGATGGAAAGGTGCGGTAAGAGCGCACCCGTCGGCTCGAGAGTGTCCGATGCTGTAAACTCTATCCGGAGCAACACCGGTATGGGAGCAATAGGTTGGCCCGACCGCTCCCGGGGTGGCTGGAGTACCGCGGCAACGCGGCGCGTAGATAGATGACTGTCAAATACAGAACCCGGCTTACAGTCATGCTCGTGCAAAATATGAGAGGGACGGCGGAAATCGCCGTCCCTCCCGTTTTTTCTTTTCTGACATAAACTGTCCAAAATGCAGAAAAAGCGGCGGGAGTTCCCGCCGCTTTTCTTTTTTATGAATCAAACTTCCTTCTTGCCGATGCGGATGAGACGCACGACCACAGGGCTCAGCACCACGTTGAAGAGGAGCTCGAAGATAAAATTCGCGCCGACAAGGCCAACGATCATATACTGGCCGACGTTTGCGCCAAAGCCCATCGCATCCGCCCAGCCGCCGATGGTCTCCATAAAGAAGAGCAGGCAGCCGATCAGGAACACGCCGGTATTGACCACCGGGCAGACCACAGCGGCCACCGCCACGGCAAGCGTGCGGTTCTTGTTCTCAAGCGCCTTGTAGACAAGGCCGGAGAGAAGACCCGCCAGCGTACCCTTGACGAGCACCGTCAGGATCGTGCCAAGCGCGTTGACGCCGAGGAACGCCGCCGCGTCGCCGCTGAGCAGCACGACCACGCCAAACACAAAGCCGAGCCACGCGCCAGCACCTGCGCCGTAGAGCGCCGCACCGATAACGACCGGCACCAGCACCAGCGAAATGCTGAACGTGCCAAACCGGATAAAGCTGCCCATCAGCTGCAGAACGATCACAATAGCGGTGAACAGGCCGAGACCAACGATCTTCTGCGTGTTGTTGTTGTTCTTACTCATATGTTTCTCCTTTCACCCGTCCGTCCGTGCAAGGGGGCTATACAGGTGTTACAGCAGGAGCGCGCCGCGGAAAAAGCTCCTCCTCACAGCGCACCTTGTTTTTCTGCCGAAACTGGACGTCCGACGTGCCGAGATATAATACCAAACAACGGTGACAATTTCAAGTGGAATATTTATATATTTTTATAGGATATCCATATAAGTCAGGCGGCAAAAAAGAGCTTGAGAATATCTTCTCAAGCTCTTTTTAATCTCCATGATGTATGTCACAACAGAAGCCGCCGTGTACGCCATAGCAGGACAAAGATATGTCACAACTGCGGGTATCACACTGCTGAAAAAGTCAGCATTTGCAAGGGGTTTAGTCCTGGTCCCAGTTGTGGTAGGTATTTTGCACGTCCTCGTTGTCGTCGAGCATGTCGAGCAGCTTTTCCATGTTCCTGATGTCCTCGTCGCTCTCGAGCTTCACGTAGGTCTGCGGGACAAGGCTGATGTCCGCGCTGACGAAGGCGTAGTTCTTCTCCTCGAGGGCCTTGACGACGTCGTTGAACGCGTCGGGGTCGGTCGTGATCTCGAAGACGTTATCCTCGGCGTTGAAATCGTCGGCACCGGCCTCGAGCGCATCCATCATGACGGCGTCCTCGTCGTAGTCTCCGTCCTCGTTGTCGATGATGATGACGCCCTTGCGGTCGAACGACCAGCTGACGCAGCCCTGCGCGCCCATGCCCTTGCCGTACTTATCGAAGTAGTGGCGGACCTCCGGCGCGGTGCGCTGGCGGTTGTCGGTCAGTGCCTCGACGATGACGGCCACGCCGCCGGGGCCGTAGCCCTCGTAGGTGACGGACTCGTAGTTGTCGGTGTTGCCCGAGCCGAGCGCCTTATCGATGGTGCGTTTGATGTTGTCGTTGGGCATGTTGGCAGCCTTCGCCTTGGCGATGACGGTCGCGAGACGGGAGTTGTTATTCGGATCGCCCGAGCCGCCCTGCTTGACGGCGACGATGATCTCCTTGGCGATCTTGGTGAAGGCGGCGCTGCGCTTGGCGTCAGCTGCACCCTTCGTCTTTTGAATATTGTGCCACTTGGAATGTCCGGACATGATGTGATCTCTCCTTACAGATAGTATTGAATGACGTCTCTGTGCGACGTCGATATTACGGTTTTCACCTCGGGGAAATGCTCCTCCAAATACGCCTTGACCGTCGGACAGACGACGTTCTCCGTCGGAAAATGCCCTGCGTCGATCAGGTTGAGTCCCCGCGTATCCAGAAAATCGTTGTAGCGCAGATCGCTCGTCACGAACGTATCGCAGCCCTGCGCAATGGCCTGCGGGATGTATTCGCCGCACGCGCCGCCGCCGACGGCTACGCAGTGCACCCGCCCGCTGCCGCGGCAATAGCGCAAGCCGCCGCAGCCGAGTAATTCTATCACATCCCGCAGGAACTCTTCAAGCCCTTTTTCGCAGGAAAGTGTGCCAATACGCCCGATTTTTTCGTCGTTGAGCAAAAAAACATCGTTAAGGCCCAGTTTTTTCGCCAGACAGTCGTTCACGCCGCCGTCCGCAGCATCCAGATTCGTGTGCATGCAGATGGCGGAAATGTCGTTTTTGACGAGTGTGGTCAAAACGCCGCCGAGGCGCGTGTCGGGCCGAAGGGTCTGCATCTCGCGCTCGTGCCAGCGCACGTTCATCACCGGATGGTGGGACACGATGAGCTGCGCGCCGCAGTCGATGGCCTCCTGCACCACGCGCTCGGTGATATCGAGCGCGACTAAAATGCGCTCGACCTCCTGCTCGGGATCGCCGACGAGGTGGCCGACATTGTCCCAGTCCATCGCGCTCTCGCGCGGCGCCCAGGAAAAAAGCCTCTGTTCGATCTCATGTACCGTTGCCATGTTCCCACTCCCCTTTTCTTCTCTCGATCTCTTCGATGAGATTTTCAAGATGCGCGATACGCGCCTCCTTATCTGCGAGCGACGAGACGGCGAGGCCGTCTCTCGCCCGATTGAGCTTTATAAGATGCTGCGACAGGTATTCGCCGTACAGCGGGTCATTTCGCAGCAAAAGTCCCGTCAGCGCATCGGCCTCGCTCAGCTCCTGCCCCATCCCCGCTCTCACACGGAAGACGACGTAAAGCTGCTCCTTGTCGCGCACGAGTGTCTCGCTCAAAAAGCGGTAGCCGTGCCCGCAGAGCCAGCAGCGCAGAAGGTCGATCTTTGTCTGCGGCTGCAAAATGAGCGTATGCACGTCCTCATGCGTCCAGGGCGCGGCCTCGAGAATACCGAGGATCGTCTCGCCGCCCATGCCGGCGATAGCAATGGCGTCGCACTCCTCTGCTTTGATCTTCGCAAGGCCCGGGCAGAGGCGAAAATCCATGCGCTCCGTCACGCCGTATTCTCGCGCCGTCGCGCGCGCGTGGTCAAGCGGCAGCGCGTTGATGTCAGACGCAATGGCGCTTTCAATGCGCCCGTGCTGCAAAAGCCACACGGGAAGATACCCATGGTCGGTGCCGACGTCGGCCAGTCTCGCGCCCTGCGGCACAAGGCTTGCGATGCATTGCAGCCGCGGCTGAAGCTGTAATCCCTTTTCCACCGCCGCCCTCCTTTCGCTGAGCGAACAAGACGCATACGGAAGACCCGTATGCGTCCTTTTCTTATTCCTTGACAGGCTTGTTGGCCTCTTCGTTCACGAGAGCCAGCAGCTTCTCCACGTCGATCCCGTGGACCATGCAGGCCTCTTCCACCGTCTCACCGCGGGAGCTGGGGCAGCCCAGGCAGTGCATACCGATCGACAGGAAGATCGGCGCGGTCTGCGGCGCAACGTCCAGAATGTCACCGATGATAGTGTCGCGCTTAATTTCGATCATGTTTGATTCACCTCCGTGAAAATAGCTGAAAATAGTTTATCCCATTTTTCGCACTTTTTCAATAGGAAATATGAAAAAAGAAGCTGCCATAAAGCCAAAAAAGAAAGACGCCCGCATTAGCGGACGTCTTTCGATCAAAACGTTTACAAGAATTACTGCTCAGCGCGCATCTTGGCGAAGCACTCGCTGCAGTAGACCGGACGGTCGGACTTGGGCTCGAAAGGAACCTTGGCCTCGCCGCCGCAAGCTGCGCAGACTGCGGTGAAGTACTCACGGGGGCCACGAGCGGCGTTCTTGCGAGCGTCGCGGCAGGCCTTGCAGCGCTGGGGCTCGTTCTGGAAGCCGCGCTCCGCGTAGAACTCCTGCTCACCGGCAGTGAACACGAACTCTTTGCCGCACTCTTTGCAAACTAAAGTCTTGTCTTCGTACATGATTTTACCCTCTCTTTGAATCAGAAAAAAATATATGCGTTCAGCGTTTGCTGATATCGCCGGAAAAAATGTGCTGCGCAGCCTTGCGGCGAACGCGCTGCACGGCGTTGTCCACCGACTTCGGAGACTTGCCCACGGCCTTTGCGATCTCGTGACAGGAAAGGCCTTCCAAATAGTACCCTAAGATCTTCGCCTCGAACTCGGACAAGTGCTTGCGGGTACTTTCGAGTAGACTCTCCACGTGATCCCGCTCCGCGATGAGGAGCTCGGGGTCTGTGTGGCTGGGGTCTAAAGTACCGGCGGTGTAAGAAGAACTGTCAAAGGAAGGGGTATCAAGGGATATGGATTCGTTCAGCGGATAATGCTTGCCGCGGGAGGCGGCACGGAGCGCGGAGAACAGGCGGTTGCGAATGCAGATCTCTGCATAGGTGTGAAACGACGCCGCCTTGTCAGCGTCATACTCCCGTATCGCCTGAATGAGACCGAACATGCCCTCCTGAATCAGATCCTCCCCGTCGCCGCCGGCGAGGAAAAGCGGACGCGCACACGCGCGCACCATTCCGTAATAGCGCGTGACAAGAAGCTCTTCTGCTTCCCTGTCGCCCGCGGCGGCCATGGCGCACAGCTGCTCATCCGTGCAGGCTGCAAGCTCTTTATGATGGCTCTCACTCTGATGATACTGCATGTATTATACCTTCTGTGCTCAGGTTTTGTCAAGTATTTACGAAAATTCAGTATTAGCGCTAACGATTTTACAGCATTTTTATCACATTGACCAAATTCTCGGCCGCAAGAAGGGCGATTTGTTCTGTTTTTGCCTCAACCATGACGCGGATGAGCGCTTCCGTGCCGCTCGGGCGGACGAGCACGCGTCCCTCGCCGGAGAGCTTTCCCTCCTCCTCCGCGATGGCCGCGGAGAGTGCATCGGACGCCATGATGGCATCCTTGACGCCGCGCTCATGCGAAACGGCGACGTTGAGCAACACCTGCGGATACTGCGGGCAGACGGACGCAAGCTCAGAGGCCTTCTTCCCGCTGCGCGCGAGCACATCGAGGAACTGAAGCGCCGTCAGCTGACCGTCGCCGGTCGTGGCGTAGTCGGTGAAGATCGTGTGGCCCGACTGCTCGCCGCCAAGCTTGTAGCCGCACTCATTCATCTTTTCGAGCACGTTGCGGTCGCCCACGCTCGTGCAGACGAGGCCGACGCCGTTTTCGCGGCAGAACTCGTGAAGGCCGAGGTTCGACATCACCGTCGCAACGATCGTGCCGCCCGAGAGCTTCCCGCGGCGCTTCATGTCCGAGCCGCAGACGGCAAGCACCTTGTCGCCGTCGATAACGCCGCCCTGCTCGTCGACGAGCAGGCAGCGGTCCGCGTCGCCATCGAACGCGACGCCGATGTCATAGCCGCCCGCGACGACCTTTTGTGCAAGGTCGTCGAGATGCGTCGAACCGCAGTGGTCGTTGATGTTCACGCCGTCCGGCTCGCGGTGGATGAAGTCACAGAAGCAGCGGAAGCGGCCAAAGAGCTCCGGTGCCGTCGCGGACGACGCGCCGTTCGAGCAATCGACCAGCACGCGCAGGCCGGACAGGTCTCCTTCGATCGTGCCAGCAAGATGGTCGATATACGCCTCGCGCGACTGCCGCAGACCGTGGCGCAGGACGCCGATCTCGCCGTGCGTCGCGGCGGGATAGATGTCGGTGAGAATTTTTTCTTCGACCTGCTCTTCGATCGCGTCGGGCAGCTTGTAGCCCTTTTCGTTGAAGACCTTAATGCCGTTGTGCTCGTAGGGGTTGTGCGAGGCGGAGATCACGATGCCCGCATCCGCGCCTTTGAGCACGGTCAGGTACGCGACCGCCGGAGTCGGCAGCACACCAAACGGCATCACGTCGCCGCCGACGGAGCAGATGCCCGCGATCAGCGCACTTTCGAGCATATCGGACGAAATGCGCGTGTCCTTGCCGATGGTGATGACCGGCTTTCTGCCCTTTTCTTCCTTCAAAACGGCCGCGATGGCCTTGCCCGTACGGAACGCAAGATCAGCCGTGAGATTTTCTCCCACAACGCCGCGAATGCCGTCGGTGCCAAACAGTTTTCCCATGATTTTGATTCCTCTTCTCAAAAAGATTTGAAGTTTTGCCGTAAAGTAGTTTGCATTTATAGACTAAGCTGTTCCGGCACTTCGTCCATGCTCTTCGGCACGGAGATGCCTAAGTGCTCATATGCCTTGCGCGTGACGCAGCGCCCGCGAGGCGTGCGCTGCAAAAAGCCGAGCTGCATGAGATACGGCTCGTAAACATCCAGCAGCGTGACGGCTTCCTCGCCGATGGTCGCCGCCAGCGTCTCGATGCCGACGGGGCCGCCGCCGTAGTTTTCGATGATGGCGTGCATCATCCGGTGGTCGATGGGGTCTAATCCGAGGTCGTCGATCTCGAGCGCGCGGAGCGCTTCGTCCGCGACCTCCTTCGTGATGACGCCGTCGGCCCGCACATCCGCAAAGTCGCGCACGCGGCGCAGCATGCGGTTCGCGATACGCGGCGTGCCGCGCGAGCGGCGCGCGATCTCGAGCGCGCCCGTCGGGTCGATGTCGACATTCAGGATGCTCGCCGAGCGCGTGACGATTTTCGAAAGCTCCTGCGGCGTGTAAAGCTCCAGGCGCAGCGTGACGCCGAAGCGGTCGCGCAGCGGCGCGGACAGCTGGCCCGCGCGCGTCGTCGCGCCGATAAGCGTGAAGTGCGGCAGATCGAGGCGGATGGAGTTCGCGCTCGGGCCCTTGCCGACGATGATGTCGATGGCGTAGTCCTCCATCGCGGGGTACAGGATCTCCTCCACGCTGCGGTTCAGGCGGTGGATCTCGTCGACGAACAGGATGTCCCCCTCGCTCAGATTCGTCAAAAGCGCCGCAAGGTCGCCCGCCTTTTCAATGGCGGGGCCGGACGTGATGCGGATGTTCACTCCCATTTCCTGGGCAATAATGCCCGCGAGCGTCGTCTTGCCGAGGCCCGGAGGGCCGTGCAGCAGCACGTGGTCGAGCGATTCGCCGCGCTTTTTCGCCGCCGCGATGAAGACGGCAAGGTTGCCCTTCGCCTTCTCCTGCCCGATGTATTCCGAGAGCGTCTTCGGGCGCAGCGAGCCCTCCTGCGCGTCCTCGCTCAGGAAAGTCTTGGCCACGATAGGCTCTTCATAAATATCGGTTCCAAAATCAATGCTCAAAATGTCACTTCCTTTCATCAAGCATCGCAGATTTTGCGCCGCGCGCGGCGCAAACTGAATTCGATCGTGATTTGCCGCGACAGAAGGTGAATTGCCGCAGAGCGGCAAGAGAGGCCGCCCTGGGGCGTGCGCGTGGCAAATCACACCTTGCGCAAAGCGAGTGTCGAATGAGCCCGCCCGCGGCGGCTCACCGAGGCACAGAGCGGCGCGTATTCCTGCTCATCAAAAGTCCTGCGGACTTTTGATGAAGTTACTTTACCATTTTCTTTAAGCTCTGGCGCACGATCTCTTCAAGCGGTAAGTTTTCCACGTCCACGCCCTTCATCGCGACCGCGATGTCCTGCTGCGTGTAGCCGAGCACCGCGAGCGCGGCGGCGGCCTCGACGGCCTTGCTCTTCTCACCCGCAACGATGCCGGGGGCGGTCGGCATACCGATCTCCTGCTGCTCCTTGGTGAGCTTGTCCTTGAGCTCTAAGATGATGCGCTGGGCGATCTTCTTACCGATGCCCGGCGCGGCGATGAGCGCCTTTTCATCGCCCGTGATGACGGCCATCGCAAGCCCCTGCGGCGTGCAGACCGAAAGTATCGCGAGCGCCGCCTTCGGCCCCACGCCCGAGACGCCGATGAGCTGCTTGAAGCTCCCGAGCTCACCCTGCGTGGCAAAACCGTAAAGGTCAAAAATCCCCTCACCCACGTGCAAATAGGTGTAAAGCTTGCTTGCTTTACCCACTTGCAGCTGTGAAATCGTCGTGCTGGTGGTCTTGCAGGCATAGCCCACGCCGCCGCAGTCGATCACGGCGAGGTACGGCTCCACATGCGCGACCGTTCCGCTGACATAATAAAACATAAACTGCCTCTCTCCTGCTTAAACGGTCTGCTTGACATCGTTCCCGCCCACACGGCTCAGGAGCGACGTGGCGCTGCGCGCGTGGCAGATGGCAATGGCCAGCGCGTCGGCAGCATCGTCGGGCCGCGGCACGGCCTTGAGCTTTAAGAGGCGCTTGACCATGTCCATGACCTGTTTCTTTTCAGCAAGGCCATAGCCGACGACGGCCTGCTTGACCTGCATGGGTGTGTATTCGTAGAGCGGCACGCCGCTCTTTTCCGCGGTACACAGAATGATGCCGCGGCCGTGCGCCACGGCGATGCCGGTCGTGATGTTGTTCGAAAAGAACAGTTCTTCGACCGCGATGGCGTCGGGCTTTAGCTGCGCGATGAGCGCTTCCATGTCCTGCTCGATCTGCACAAGGCGGCGCGCCAGCGGCAGTCCCGCGGGCGTGGTGATCGCGCCGTAATTCAATAGTTGCGTTCTGCCGCGGTCCGCTTCGATCAGGCCAAAGCCCACGATGGCGATGCCCGGATCGATGCCGAGTATCCGCATGCGCATCACCTCCCACGATACTTATTTAGAAATTATATCAAACAACTGTCCGAAATGCAACGAGAAATCACAGCATGAAAAAGGCCGCTCAAAGAGCGGCCTTTCAATTTTCTCTTTATGCCCGCGGGTGCGCCTTCTGATAGACGTCCTTGAGGTGCTTTTTCACAACATGCGTGTAAATCTGCGTCGTGGAAATGTCCGCGTGGCCCAGCATCTCCTGAATGGAGCGCAGGTCCGCACCG